>ENA-OOXJ01000460-OOXJ01000460.1-human-gut-metagenome-genome-assembly--contig:-NODE-460-length-34932-cov-17.205035_pt1 | contig 34932 bp, 31 predicted proteins | sample MGYA00241587_ERZ501343 | MGnify/ENA primary metagenome ERZ501343 (study PRJEB25962, sample SAMEA2042918) | human gut metagenome | biome: human gut; feature: human-associated habitat; material: faeces... | reverse complement strand
CGGCACCTTCTCGAATTCGTTGTAGGCCGACCTGCCTCGGAGACCTCTCTCGCCGGCCCTGCCCGGGAACCCCATCCGGAAGGTGCCGGGGCAAACGTCCTTTCTCCGGCACCTTCTCGAATTCGTTGTAGGCCGACCTGCCTCGGAGACCTCTCTCGCCGGCCCTGCCCGGAAACCCCATCCGGAAGGTGCCGGGGCAAACAGCCTTTCTCCGGCACCTTCTCGTTTTGGTACGTGGAGTCATCTTACTCCTTCGGAAGGAGTGGAGAGGTTTACCCGTTTACCTGTAGATAACCTTGTCAGGATCCCATTTGTCCTTGGGTTCCGGATTGTCAGCCGGCCAGCCGATGGGAATGACGCAGAGCGGCACATGGTTCTCATCCATCTCCAGGATGCGGGAGACATCGGCGATGCGGTCCCGTACAGGGTAGACCCCGGTCCATACGGCCCCGAGTCCCATGGCGTGAGCCGCCAGCAGGATGTTCTCGGTAGCAGCGGACACGTCCTGTACCCAGTAGGTCATGCCCTCTCCGGTCAGGAACCGCTCCCGGTCTCCGCAGGGCACGATGAGCACGGCTGCGTCGGCTGCCATCTTGGCGTACGGCAGCACCTCGGCCAGCGACTTCATCAGCTCCCGGTCGCGTACCACGTAGAAAAACCAGGGCTGTGTGTTCATGGCCGTGGGAGCTGCCATGCCGGCCTTGAGCAGGGCCGTTACGGTCTCCTCGTCCACAGGTTCGGAGGTATAGGCACGAATGCTGGTCCGCGTGGCGATATTCTCCAGGACATCGGAGGATGTGCCGCTGCTGCTGTCACCGTCAGAGGTGCCTACCCACAGGGCGATGGCCAGTATGGCGCAGCTGAGGGCAACGAGTATAAGAGGGATGTAAAGTCTCGATTTCATGATAACAGTCACTAAGGTGTTAAAGTTAAATTATTTTCTATCAATGATGATGGCGAATCCTCCGCCCGGCGCAGCCTCTATGCTGAGCTCCTGTCCCGCAGTCCACACCAGGGTCTCTATCCGGTAGTCCTCTCCGCGTGAAGCGGCATTGACACCGTCGCGGAATATCCTGAAGGTATAGCTGCCCTCGGGAAGGTCGGGGGTGAAGGTCAGTGTACGGGCCTCAGTGCCGGTGATGCCGCCGATGTACCAGCGGTCACCCGAGCGGCGCTGAGTGATGATGTATCTGCCGATCTCTCCGGCCAGGACGCGGGTCTCGTCGTAGACCGTGGGAATGGCCGTGATGAATTCAGTGGTCTCCTGCTCCCGCACGTATGCCGTAGGAGAGTCGCAGAGCATGGTCAGGGGTGAGTCGAAGATGACGTAGAGGGCCACCTGATGCGCCCTGGTACCCTGACTCATGGGGTCGCTGTAGACGGCCGCGAAATTTCTCATCTGAGCATTGCGCAGGGCTCCCTGAGTGTAGTCCACGGGACCGGCGGCCATGCGGATGTAAGGGAATGTCACGTCGTAAGTGAGTATGTCCTCATCCGACCACTTCATCTGCTCGAGGCCCCAGACGCCCTCGTAGTTGAGCAGGTTGGGCCAGGTACGGTTCAGTCCGGTAGGCTTGTACATGCCGTGCAGGTCCACTACTAAGTGATACTTGGCGGCAGTCTCGAGGATACGGTAGTTCATCTCCACCACCTCCTGGTCGTCGCGGTCCATGAAGTCCACCTTGAAGCCGGCGATGCCCATCTCGGAGTAGGTTCTGCATGCCTCCTCTAACTTGTCATCCAGGACGTATCCCACGGCCCAGAGAATTACGCCCACGCCCCTGGACTTGCCGTAGCGGGCCACTTCCTCCACGTCGAATCCGGGAATCGTCTTCATGATGTCGCCTCCTGTGCGGGGAGACCAGCCCTCGTCCACAACCACGTAGGGGATACCGCGCTCGGCCGCGAAATCGATCATGTATTTATAGGTATCGGTATTGATGCCGGCCTCGAAGTCCACTCCGGTGAAGCCCCAGTCGTTCCACCATTCCCAGGCGGCCTGTCCCGGACGGATCCACGAGAGATCCTCAATCCGGCTGGGAGAGCCGAGCAGCCATACGAGATCATTCACAGGCAGCTCAGTATCGTCGGAGGCCACGGATACTATTCTCCAGGGATAGGTCCGTGTTCCGGCCGTTATGGCCAGAGTGTCGGAGTTGCGCAAGATCCTCTCCTGACATCTGTAGCCGTCCACGTAGGTGGTAGGCCGGCCGGCGAAGGCTCCGCGGAGGGTGCTGCCGCCCTCACTGCCTATGAACATGCCGGGATATGACTCTAAGTCGGACTCGGTGATGAGCACCTTCTCGCCCGAGTCCAGAGCGACGAGCAGCGGAGTGATGGACAGCCGTCCGCTCTCAAAACCGCTCAGGGGCGAGACGGTGTACTGGCTCTCGAAGGAGGTCTGGAACGGGTTCTTGGTATTGGAACTGTAGGGGATATAGGCCTGGTAGTCCTTGTCGAAGCTGAATACGGCTTCCTCGCCGACTACGGTGATGCTGTCTTTCAGGGAAGTGGAGAAGCGGTAGGCGATGCCCTCGTCGTAGGCCCTGAACTCTATGGCGAATCCCGCACGGGCAAAGCTCAGGGTCAGCGCATTGTAACTCTCCTCGACGCGTGCCTGCCTGTACAGCGGAGTGTCTATGGAGTCACGGACGGACGCGGTCCTGAAGCGTACGGATGACAGGTTCTCCTTTCCCAGCATCCTGCCGTCCGAGAGAGTCATCGAGACGGGAGAGGGGAGTATGAAAGTATGCCCGTCTAAGGCAATGCTGTAGGTGACGGCCTCACCGACTTCCACGGTGACGGCGAGCCGTCCGTCCGGGGACTGGAGTGTACGTGTCTTGGGTGCTGCAAAAAGCGCCTGAGCCGAGACAAGGACTGTCACGGCTGATATCAATAGTCTGATGTTCATGGCTGAATGTTTAAAGGATGGAGCCTCTCATGGGACTCGAACCCACGACCTGCTCATTACGAATGAGCTGCTCTACCAGCTGAGCTAAAGAGGCTTTTGATAAAGAGGACGCAAATATAGAAAATAATTCTAACTTTGCGAAATAAATCAGAACTAAGGTATGAGCTTCAAGGAATACGATGTGGTCATAGTTGGAGGCGGAGCGGCAGGCATGATGGCGGCAGCGCAAGCCTCAGCAAGTGGAATAAAAGTAGCGTTGGTGGAAAAGAACAGCCAGTTAGGCAGAAAGATACTGCTGACGGGCAAAGGAAGGTGTAATCTGACAAACAGCCGTCCCTGGGATGAATTTAAAGAGCATGTGCATCCTGATTCAGGGTTTCTCAGATCTGCGTTCATGTCGTTTTCAAATACAGATACAGTAGCTTTTTTTAATAAGATAGGACTGCCTACGGTATGCGAGCGCGGGCAGAGAGTATTTCCTCTTTCAGGACGCAGTCAGGATGTGCGGAATGTCTTGGAGTGCTATATCGAGAATAGAGATAATGTGGATATATATGTGGAGTCTGAGGTGGTCTCGGTCCTGTCTTCCCCAAAAGGACATTTTGTGGTGGAGATAATGGCCCTGGCCGGAAAGATATCGATGATTCAGATAGTGACTCAGTCGGTGATAGTGGCTACCGGTGGTCTTTCTTATCCCGCAACGGGCTCGACAGGAGACGGATACCGCTTTGCTTCTTCATTCGGACACAGTATCGTGCCGACAAGACCGTCCCTTACAGCTTTAGTCCCGTATAATTACAATTTCATGCTCTCAGGTCTGACCCTGCGGAATGTGTCGCTGTCTCTTATTGTGGACGGAGGTGTTGTGCAGTCTGAGTTCGGGGAACTCACTTTCACCGGAGGAGGAATTGAAGGGGCTTTGGGATTCCGGGTCAGCCGCCGCGCGGTAAAGGCTTTGGATGAAGGCAAGAAGGTGGAGGTGCTTATAGACTTGAAGCCGGCGGTGACAGAGGCGGAACTTAAGAGCAGAGTGGAAAGGGAATATAGCCCAAATATCAAGCTGCAGCGTTTCCTTGAGCGTTTCCTTCCGGTACAGGCTGTCAAGCCGTTTATGGATGCAAATCCTTCCCTGACATTCCAGAGTCTGCCTGTGCGTCTGAAGAACTGGAGGATGCAGATAAAGAGCTATGTGGATTTCAAGAGGGCGGTGGTTACTTCAGGAGGCGTAGATCTGCGGGAAGTCTCACGCAAGACGATGGAGTCCAAGCTTGTTCCAGGCTTGTATTTTGCCGGAGAGGTCCTTGACCTCGATGCTGATACCGGAGGTTATAACCTTCAGATAGCATTTTCTACAGGAGCGGCAGCAGCAAAAGCTGTCGCGGTGCGGGCTATTTCACAGTGATGCTGATGGTGTTTCCCATTCCGAAGTGTGCTGTCAGCCGTGTGTCCCTGTCAATGGGAACAGGACTGGCAAGTTCGAAAGCGATGATGTCCCCTGTCCGTACGGAGCAGTAGCGGCTGATGGCTGCAAACCTCCTGCACAGTTCCGGTATTTGGGGACAGGACTCTATCTTCTTACTTTCTATGCCGTTTATTTTCAGTGTAAAAGGTTTTGAAGCGGATATGCTGTCATGCAGTCTGTCAAAAGATATCAGGTCGTATGGGATGATAGTGGAGTAATCGAGGGCGTTTCCGGCGAAGATTATGTCTGCATCAGGAACGATATCACGGTTCAATGCGGCTTTCAGGATAATTCCGCATGAGAAAGGGCCAAGAAACCTAAGGGCGAAGCGTTCGGGAATGGATTTTCCTGAACGCTCACATCTGAAACAGAGTACGGGCACTGCCGAGATGCCGCTAACGTAATCCGGAATGTAGAAATCAGTCAACTGGCGGATGAGGGTGGAGTCTGACCGGAAATAGAAAGTTCCTCCACTGAAAGGAGATACGAGAATGTTCACTTGGAAGATTTTATCTTGATCTCGGTGAGGACTTTCTTCGTGTCGAGGGTAAAGTCTCCGTTCATCATCCATGCGTAGTAGCTTGGTTCAGCGCGGAGTACTTCGGCTACCGGTTTGCCTTTGTGCTTTCCGAAGTTGAAGACGGGTATGTCCTTGTCGTTGTATATTATGCGGCCTGCGTAATCGGCGAACTTGGTTTTGGATGAGAAATCTGACAGGAAACTGATGTCATTCTGGAGTGTGTCGGAGTATTTGTCCAGCTGGGCCTGAAGTATCTCGTATGTCGCCACTGTATCCGCCTCTGCGGAATGGGCGTGTTCGAGGTCCTTGTGGCAGTAGAACTTGTAGGCTGCAGACAGTGTCCTCTGTTCCATCTTGTGGAATATGTTCTGCACGTCCACTAATTTCCGTTTGCGGAAATCGAAATCAACTCCGGCTCGGAGAAACTCCTCATAAAGGACGGGGATGTCGAACTTGTTGGAGTTGTACCCGGCGATGTCGCAGCCTTCCATCCATTTGGCGAGTGACTTGGCTATCTGGTTGAATGTGGGGCAGTCCTTGACATCCTCGTCATGTATGCCGTGTATGCGTGATGCTTCTTCGGAAATATGTATTGTGGGGTTGATGCGGCGGGTCTTGATCTCGGTACTTCCGTCAGGCATTACCTTGACCATGGATATTTCGACTATGCGGTCAGTGGCGACATTGAGGCCTGTGCTTTCGATGTCGAAAAAGATTATGGGGTTCTTGAGGTTGAGTTTCATCGTGTGTGGAAATTAGTTGGGAATACGGATGGGCATCAGCAGTGAGCAGATGTCTTCGTCGGGGTTGTGATCCTCGGCAGCCACGATAAGAGCGGCCCTGGCAGGGTCGGCAAGCTCGAAGCAGACTTCCTCGTAAGGAAGGTTGGATAGAATTTCTATAAGGAAAGTGGACTTGAATCCTATCTCCATGGGTTCTCCGTCGTACTGGCAGGGCAGCGTCTCATGGGCGGATATTGAGAATCCTGTATCCTGTGCTGAGATTACCAGCGAATTGAATGAGAGTGAGAACTTCATGCTCGAAGTAGCCTGGTTGGAGCACACGGATACGCGCTTTGCAGCGTTTAGAAGCGATGACCGGCTGATAATCATCTTGTTCTGGTTGTTCTTGGGGATTACTGTCCTGTAAGCCGGATATGTTCCATCTACGAGACGTCCGACGAGAAGGCAGTCGTCCATATAGAAGTGGGCGTTCTTGCCGTCAAATGTCACGGTCACATCGCTGTCTGATTTTGCAAGCAGACCTCTGAGGATAGCGGCCGGTTTTTTGGGGAGGATAAAAGATGATTTCTGTTCGGAGCGTATGTCGGTTCTTGTGTAGCAGACGAGCTTATGGGAGTCGGAAGCTACCAATGATGTGGATTCGGGAGTGAGGTCGAACAGTACGCCGTTCATCACTGGACGGAGCACCTCGTCGGCTGTAGCATAGAGAGTATAGCCTAATCCGGAGGCCAGCGATTCTGCTGAAATCTTGACAGTCACTGCCATGTCGTCCATAACCGGCAGTTCGGGGTAGTATTCGGCAGGGAAGAACGGAATCTTCTGAGCTCCTGTAGACCAGCTTATCTGCAGTGTGTTGTTGTCTTCAAGGGTCTTGAACTCGATAGGCATCTCGGGGAATTCCTTCAGCGAGTCTGTCAGAATTCTGGCCGGTACGGCGGCGGAACCTTCTTCTACCACCTCGTCTACGGTAATGACGGTTCTCAATGTGGTTTCGGAGTCGGAAGAGGTGACTTCCAGTGAGTTGCCTTTAAGGACAAAGAGAAAGTTGTCCAGAATAGGGGTAGTGGTCTTGTTGGAAATCACTCTAAGGCCGGAAAGCAGTCCGCGCAGTAGTTCAGTGCTCGATATTGTAAAATTCATCTGTGTGTTTTTTAAACTTAGGGATTACAAAAGTAAGAAAAATTTGGCATATATTTTGAGTTATTTGTTTTCGGAATTGAAATTTTGACAGAATATGAGAAAGAAGAATTGGTTAATAGTTCTGGTAGCCGTCATAGCAGGCGGTCTTGCCGGGTATGTGACCGTCAGAATGACTTCCGGCGGCGACAGCAGGACCTATGTATATCACGATCCTGATTCCGGAGCAACAGTACGCAATGTGAGCATATCAGGAGAGTATCCCGATTTTACTTACGCGGCAGAGACATCGGTCAAGGCCGTAGTGTATGTTAAGGTAGTAAAGAGGAGTGAGGTGCCCGAGGGGCCTTCTTCCCTGTTCGAATACTTTTTCGGATTTCCCCGCGAGCAGGTGGGTACAGGTTCGGGCGTTATCATTTCAGAGGACGGCTTTATAGTCACCAACAACCACGTGGTGGCCGGAGCCACAGAGATAGAGGTGACAGTAGGGGACAATAAGACATTCAAGGCAGACATAGTCGGTACTGATCCCGCTACAGATGTGGCGTTGCTCAAGATAGATGCGAAGGGTCTTCCCACCATCCCTATGGGAGATTCGGATCAGCTCCGTCTCGGAGAGTGGGTGCTGGCCATCGGCAGCCCTTATGGCCTGACTTCGACCATTACTGCGGGTATTGTCAGTGCCAAGGGCCGTTCAATGCCCAATTATTCCGGTGAGTTCAAGATAGAGTCCTTTATTCAGACAGATGCCGCTGTCAATCCGGGCAACAGTGGCGGTGCGCTTGTCAATATTAAGGGAGAGCTGGTCGGAATCAATACAGCTATTATCTCACAGACAGGCTCTTATTCCGGATATTCCTTTGCCATACCGGTGAATATGGTGAAGAAGATTACAGCTGATTTCCGCGAGTACGGTTCTGTCCAGAGGGCTATGCTCGGTATAACAATGCTCAATAATTCCGAAGATTTGAAAGAAGAAATGAAACTTTCTACTTCCGACGGCGTATATATATCTGAGGTGGTCAAAGGTGGTGCCGCGGAGGCAGCCGGTGTGAAAAAGAATGACATACTCCTTTCAATCGACGGAGTGAAGGTGTCAAAGGGTACTGCAGTGCAGGAAATCATTAATCAGCACAGTCCCGGAGACAAAGTGGAACTGGAGATATCCCGTGACGGGAAGATACTCAAAATGACAGTGACGCTGATAGGAAGGGAGACTCAGGAGATGAATGCCTATAACCTGCAGGGTAATGTCAATCTTTTCGGAGCACAGCTTGTTCCCGCACCCCGTGAGGAGCTTGAGAAGCTCGGCCTGAAAGCAGGTGTCAAAGTGGCCTCGGTGGATAAGGGCAAGGTTCGTGATGCAGGTATCAAGGCAGGATTCATTATAACCTATGTCAACAATAATCCTGTCGCATCGCCTCAGGATGTTGCCGCCGAAGTCAAGAAGGCACGCAGGTCGCTTCTCATTGAGGGCTTTGACCAGAATGGCAGCCTCTATTACTACGGAATAGGTTTATAAAAGATAATGAGACAACTAAAAATTACAAAATCGATTACCAACCGCGAGAGTGCCTCCCTTGATAAATATCTCCAGGAGATCGGAAGGGAGGAGCTCATCGGGGTGGATGAGGAAGTGGAGCTGGCACAGCGGATCCGCAAGGGCGATCAGAAAGCCCTTGAGAAACTGACGAAGGCCAACCTCCGCTTCGTCGTTTCTGTGGCAAAACAGTATCAGAACCAGGGTCTGAGTCTTCCGGACCTGATCAATGAAGGCAACCTCGGCCTTATCAAGGCTGCGGAGAAGTTTGACGAGACACGCGGTTTCAAGTTTATCTCCTATGCTGTGTGGTGGATACGTCAGTCCATTCTTCAGGCTCTCGCCGAGCAGTCGAGAATAGTAAGACTGCCGCTCAATCAGGTGGGCTCACTCAACAAAATCAACAAGGCTCTTCAGAAATTCGAGCAGGATCACGAGCGTATGCCCTCGCCTGACGAATTGGCGGAGATACTGGATATTCCCCGGGACAAGATAGCCGATACCCTTAGGGTTTCAGGCCGCCACGTATCGGTGGACGCTCCATTTGTGGACGGAGAGGACAACAGTCTGCTCGATGTTCTGGTCAACAATGACTCCCCCAATGCTGACAGGGGCTTGGTGAATGAGTCGCTCAATAAAGAGATAGAGCGGGCTCTGTCCACTCTTACAGAGAGGGAGAGGGACATCGTCAAGGATTTCTTCGGCATTGGCACGCAGGAAATGACCCTTGAGGAGATAGGCGAGAAGTTCGGTCTGACCCGGGAAAGAGTCCGGCAGATTAAGGAAAAGGCTATCAGAAGACTCCGCCACAGCAACAGGAGCAAACTTCTGAAGAGTTATCTTGGATAATGAAATAACCTCAAATTCAATACCGTATGAAAAGATTTATTATAACCGCATCAATTGCAGCAGTCGCACTTATGGTTACCTCTTGCAATAATACAAAGAATCCTCTGCTCGAGGAGTGGGATACCCCGTTCGGTATTCCTCCTTTCTCAGAAGTCAGGATAGAGCATTATAAACCCGCCGTACTTGCAGCCATCGAAGAGCATAATAAGGAGATACAGGCTATAGTCAACAATCCGGAAGCTCCTTCATTTGAGAATACTATTGTCGCCCTTGACAATTCCGGCGCTCTTTTCAGCCGTGTGTATTCTGTGTTCGGCAGCGAGACATCCATCAACTCCACACCGGAACTGATGGCCATAGAGACAGAGCTGTCCCCTATAGTCAGCGCCCATTTCAATGAGATATCGATGAATGAGCAGCTTTACGAGCGTGTCAAGGCTGTCTATGACAACCGGGACAACCTCGGCCTCGAACCAGATCAGATGAGACTCCTTACAGAGACATTCAAGGATTATGAGAGGTCCGGAGCTACTCTGCCTGCAGACAAAAAGGAGCAGCTGAAGAAGATAAACTCACGTATCTCCGAACTCCAGCTCAAGTTTGAGCAGAATGTGCTGAAGGAAACGGCAGACTTTACTCTCGTAGTCGAGAATGAGTCAGACCTTGCAGGACTTCCTCAGGCGGCAATAGATGCAGCGGCCCAGCGTGCCTCTGAGAAAGGCATGGATGGCTGGTGGGTGTTCGGCCTGGACAATGCCAGCGTGATGCCCTTCCTGCAGTTCGACGACAACCGTGAGCTGAGAACAAAGCTTCTCAACGGATATCTCAACCGTGGCAACAATGATAATGAGAATGACAATAAGGCCATCATCGTTGAGATGGTGAACCTCTATAACCAGAAGGCCAAGATTATGGGCTTCGACAACTATGCAGAGTTCGTTCTTCAGGACCGCATGGCCAAGACCCCCGAGGCTGTATACAATCTCCTCGACCAGCTCTGGACTCCAGCGCTGAAGTCCGCCAGGCGTGAGCTTGCCGACATGTATCCTATTGCCAAGGCACAGGGCGTCAACGGTGAACTGACAGCTCCTGACTGGAGATACTACTTCGAGAAGGCCAAGGCCAAGAAGTTCAACCTCTCCGAGGACGAGCTGAAGCCTTACTTCCAGTTTGACAATGTGCGCGAAGGTATCTTCTACGTAGCCAACCGTCTGTACGGTATTACCTTCACCCAGCTTCACAATGTACCCGTGCCCCATCCCGAGGCCCTGGCCTTCGAGTGCAAGGACGCTGACGGCTCCACCCTCGGCATCATCTTCATGGATATGTTCGCACGTCCCGGCTTCAAGAGAGGCGGTGCATGGTGCGGCGGCTACCGCGAGCAGTACTACAAGGACGGCGAGAGGGTCATCCCCATCGTGACCATCGTGGGCAACTTCACCCGCGGAACCGGTGATGCTCCGGCCCTCCTGACTCCCGACGAGACCGAGACATACTTCCACGAGTTCGGGCATGCCCTGCAGTCCCTGCTTCAGGATGTAAGATATCAAGGCAATGCCTCCATGACCCGCGACTTCGTGGAGCTGCCCTCGCAGATCAACGAGCACTGGGCATTCGAGCCCGAGGTGCTGAAAGTATATGCAAAGCACTACGAGACCGGTGAGGTCATCCCTCAGGAACTGGTCGACAAGCTCGACAAGTCCGGCAAGTACGGACAGGGCTTCGCCACAGTAGAGTATCTGGCGGCATCCCTCCTCGATATGGACTACTTCATCATGGACGAGATACCTGCAGACTTAGAAGTGAATAAGTTCGAGGCGAAGGTGCTCGGTGACCGCGGACTGCTCTCCCAGATACCTCCCCGATACCGCTCGACCTACTTCACCCACGTCTTTGGCGGCGGCTATACCGTAGGCTACTACAGTTACATCTGGGCCGAGGTTTTAGACGCTGACGCCTACGAGGCATTCAAGGAGACCGGTGACATCTTCAATCAGGAGGTGGCCCGCAAGTTCCGCGAGGAAGTCCTCGAGCGCGGTGGTGAGGACGACGCCATGACCCTTTATGTCAACTTCCGCGGCAAGGAGCCCGGCATCGATCCCCTCCTCGAAAACAGAGGACTCAAATAGTATCTATACTCAAAACCTTATATGAATCAGGAACAGTTTATTCAAGACAAGGTAAAATATGCGCTGGAAGCCCTCTATGGGGCTTCCGGCGTTAATTTGCCTATACAGGTCCAGGCGACCAGAAAAGAGTTCGAGGGCGATGCGACCCTCGTCACCTTCCCCCTGCTCAAGACATCCCGCAAGTCTCCCGAGGCCACAGGCCAGGAGATAGGAGAGTGGCTGAAGGCCAATACTCCCGAGATAGAGGGCTTCAATGTAGTGAAAGGTTTCCTCAATATCAAGTTCGCACCCTCTTTCTGGAAGGAGGTCTACGGCTCTATCGCAGCTGACGGCAGCTTCGGACATCTGCCCTCCACCGGAAAGACCGTGATGGTCGAGTACTCCTCTCCCAACACCAACAAGCCCCTGCACCTGGGTCACATCCGCAACATCCTGCTGGGCTGGTCCGTATCCAGGCTGCTGGAGGAGAACGGTCACAAGGTCATCAAGACCAACATCGTCAATGACCGCGGCATCCACATCTGCAAGTCCATGGTCGCATGGAAGAAGGCCGGCAATGGCGTGACTCCGGAGTCCTCCGGCAAGAAGGGCGACCATCTGGTAGGAGACTTCTACGTGAAGTTCAATGACCTCTACAAGGCCGAGGTGGCACAACTGGAGGCTCAGGGCATGAGCAAGGAGGAGGCCGAGGAGAAGGCCCCCATCCTGCAGGAGGCCCGTCAGATGCTCGTGAACTGGGAACAGGGCGACCCTGAGACAGTGGAGCTCTGGAAGATGATGAACTCCTGGGTCTACGCCGGCTTCGACGAGACCTACGCAGCTCTCGGAGTGGGCTTCGACCGGATCTATTACGAGTCCCAGACCTACCTGCACGGCAAGTCATTAGTGGAGGAGGGACTGCGCAAGGGCGTCTTCGAGCGGATGGAGGACGGCTCGGTGTGGTGCGACCTGACCGCAGACGGATTAGACCGCAAGCTGCTCCTGAGAAAGGACGGCACCTCGGTGTACATCACTCAGGACTTAGGCACTGCCGTCGAGAGATTTACTGAATACAGCTTAGACGAGCACGTCTACGTGGTGGGCAACGAGCAGAACTACCACTTCCAGGTGCTCAAGCTCATACTCAAGAAACTGGGCTTCGCCTGGGCCGACAGCATCTACCACCTCTCCTACGGTATGGTGGAGCTGCCTGAGGGCAAGATGAAGTCCCGCGAGGGTACGGTAGTCGATGCCGACGATCTGTTAGAGAAGATGTACAACACCGCTAAGGAGACTTCGCTGGAGCTCGGCAAACTGGCCGACATGAGCGGGGAGGAGCAGGAAGAGCTTTTCCGCACACTCAGTCTCGGTGCCCTGAAGTACTTCATTATCAAGGTGGACCCCAAGAAGACCATGCTCTTCGACCCGAAGGAGTCCATAGACTTCAACGGCAACACCGGCCCCTTCATCCAGTACACCCACGCCCGTATCCGTTCCATCCTGCGCAAGGCCGCAGAGGCCGGATATACCCCGGCGCTGGCTGAGAACGCTGCCTTCAACGACAAGGAGATCAGCATCATCAAGCTGCTCAACCAATATCCCCAGAAGGTGGCTGAGGCGGGAGCCGCCCTGTCCCCGGCCCTCATCGCCAACTACGCCTACGACCTGGCCAAGGAATTCAACCAGTACTATCACGACGTATCGATTCTCAAGGAAGAGGATGCCGCTTTGCGCGATACCAGACTTATGCTGATAGGCACCATCGCGTCCGTGCTGGTCAAGGCCATGGATATCCTCGGAATCCGTCTGCCCGAGAGGATGTAGGCCATGACGGAGCAGACACAGTCCGCCTATATGTTTCCCACCTCTGTCAAGGAGGTGGAGAAACTCGGGTGGGACTACATCGACATCATACTGTTTTCAGGCGACGCCTTCATCGACCACCCTTCGTCGGGTACGGCGATGATAGCCCGCGTCCTGCAGCGGGAAGGCTGGAGAGTGGCAGTAGTGCCACAGCCGGGCTGGCAGGACGACCTGCGGGACTTCCGGAAATTAGGAGTCCCGCGCCTGTTCTTCGGGGTCAACTCCGGGGCCATGGACTCCATGGTCAACCACTATACCGCCGCCAAGCGTCTGCGCAGCAACGACGCCTATACCCCCGGCGGACAGGCCGGACACCGTCCAGATTATGCAGTTACTGTCTATACCCGTATCCTCAAGCGCCTGTATCCCGATGTGCCGGTGGTCATCGGAGGCATCGAGGCCTCCCTGCGCCGCCTGACCCACTATGACTACTGGGCGGACCGCCTGTTCCCCTCGGTCTTAGTGGAAAGCGGGGCCGACCTGCTCATCTACGGGATGGGGGAGAGGCCTGTGACGGCCGTCGCCCGGGCCATTGCCGCCGGGGAGGACCTGAGAGGCATCCCGCAGACCGCATTTTTCGCTGAGGAACCATGCCCCCGGGCCGGGGAGGGGACGCTCCTGCTGCACGGCTATGAGCGGGTATGCCGCGACAAGGACGCATTTATCGAGGATTTCAATGTGGAGGAGCGGGAGGCCAACCGCCTGCATGCCGCCACCCTCATTGAACCTTATCCCGGTGGATATGTGCAGGTCAATCCGCCATTTCCCCCGGAAACGACAGAAGAAATTGATTCGTATTACGCCCTGCCCTTCACCAAGCAGCCGCATCCCCGCTACCGGGGGAAGGACATCCCCGCCTGGGAGATGATCAAGAACTCCCTGACGATTCACCGCGGATGCTTCGGAGGCTGCTCCTTCTGCACCATTGCCGCCCATCAGGGAAAATTTATCCGCAGCCGCAGCCCTGAGTCCATCGTCCGGGAGGTGGAGCGTCTGACGGCCATGCCGCATTTTAAGGGAATAATCTCCGATGTGGGGGCGCCTACCGCCAATATGTACGGCCTCCGCGGACGGGACGCCTCGCGCTGTGCCCGCTGCAGCCGGCCTTCGTGCCTTTTCCCTTCGCGCTGCCCGAACATGGAACATTCGCACAGGGCGCTGCTGGAACTTTACAGCCGGATCACGGCCGTTCCGGGGGTGAGGAAGGCATTTATCGGCAGCGGCATACGCTATGACCTTTTCCTGGACAAGGACGGCTTCCTCGACGAGTATTCGGAGAAATACCTGAGGGAGGTGGTGACCAACCACACCTCCGGATGGTTCAAGGTGGCCCCTGAGCATACGGAGGACCATGTGCTGAGGCTGATGTCCAAGCCGCCTTTCGCCCTCTTTTCCGTTCTCAGGCGGGAGTTCTCGAGGATTGCGGCCCGGGAGAAGCTGCCCTACAGGATTGTTCCCTATTTCATATCCTCGCATCCGGGATGTACCTTCCAGGATATGAAATCCCTCTCGAAGAACAAGGAACTCAGGGGAATACAGCTTGAGCAGGTGCAGGATTTCACTCCTACGCCCATGACCGCCTCCTCGGTGATGTTCTATACGGGAAAGGACTTGTCCGGGCGGCCGGTTTTCGTCGAGAGGAGCATCCAGGGAAAGAAAATCCAAAAATCTCTTTTTTTTAGAAAAAATGCACTATAATTGCAGCCGTTTTTGAAAAGAGAAAAAATAGATATGGAACAGAAAGTGAAATCATCTTCGGCCCGTCCCAAGAAGAGGGCAGTTATCAGTTATGACAACATGTCTCCTGAGCTTCAGGCTGCTTTCAAGGAGAAATATCCGAGAGGCTACGCGGACTACATGGGAGACCTCTTCAAAGTGGACAAGCCCGACGGATCATGCTTCTATGCCGTGGAGGTGGATATACCGGACGCGGTGTATTTAGTGAAGATAGATGTGGATATCGATGACTATGAGAAGGCGGAGGAAGATCTCTTCGATGACGATGTGGATGATGCAGCCGAGATAGGCGGCGAGGTGTTCCCTGACAACGGAGATGAGATCCAGGGGGGCGAGGATGAACAGATGGAAGATTAGGCCGCTGATATGGCTCAAGCGCCAGCCCGAACAGAGGGTCATGATGATTCTCGCAGTAGTGGTCGGGTTGGGCAGCGGAGCCGCGGCAGTAGTGCTCAAGACGCTTATCGAGCTTATAGGGAAGTTGCTGACGGGATGGTTCGATGCCTCCTGGGACAACTTCCTCCTGCTTTTGTACCCCGGTGCGGGTATGCTTCTTTCCCTGCTTTTCGTGCGTTATGTGGTCCGGGACGATATCGGACACGGGGTGACTAAGGTTCTGTTCGCCATCTCACGCAACAATTCCCGTATAAAGCGGCACAACATGTGGACTTCCATGCTCTCGAGTTCCGTGACCATCGGTTTCGGAGGCTCGGTCGGAGCGGAGGCTCCCATCGTGTACACCGGTGCGGCGATAGGCTCCAATGTGGCCCGCTCGCTGGGACTTTCCTACAGGAACATGACCATCCTCCTGTGCTGCGGTGCAGCCGGGGCTGTGGCCGGTATCTTCAAGGCTCCGATGGCCGGTATTCTGTTCTGTCTGGAGATACTGCTGTTCAACATCTCCATGTCCTCCATCCTGCCGCTGCTGCTCTCTTCGGTGACGGCCACTACGGTCTCGTATCTGTTCCTGGGCCGCGAGGTGCCGTTCACCAGTACTGTAGACCCCTTCGCAATGGGCAATCTGCCGTATTATATCCTGCTCGGAGTGTTCTGCGGTATAGTCTCGCTGTATTTTCTGAGGACGACCCTATCGTTAGAGGACCGTATCAAGAAGATATCCAATCCCTTCAAGCGCTGGGCCTTCTGTGCCGGGATGCTGGGTCTGCTGATATTCATCTTCCCGCCTCTGTATGGGGAGGGCTACTCGTCCTTAGGACACATGCTGCAGGGTAATCCGGATACGATTCTCGAGAACTCCCTGTTCTCCGGAATATTCGAACACAAGTGGGTGATACCTGTGTATTTTGCGCTGGTACTGGTCTTTAAGGTCTTCGCCATGTCCTTCACCAATGCCGGCGGAGGTGTCGGAGGAACCTTCGGACCGACCCTGATCGTGGGCGGTATCGCCGGATTCATACTGGCGCGGACCATCAACCTCATGGGCTTCCACGCCGTGCCCGAGGCCAATTTCGCCCTGGTCGGCATGGCCGGACTCATGGCCGGAGTGATGCAGGCTCCTATGACGGCCATCTTCCTTATCGCAGAGATTACCGGGGGCTATGCGCTGCTGCTGCCGCTCATCGTGGTCTCGACCATTTCCTTTGCCACCATGAGGGCTTTCGAGCCGTTCTCGATATATTCCAAGCGTCTGGCCAAGAGCGGAGACCTGATTACCCACAACAGCGACCGGGCCGTGCTGACCCTGTTGCAGACCTCCGATCTCGTGGAGACCGATTTTACCTCGGTCAGGCTGGACGACACGCTCGGGGACTTAGTCAAGGCGGTGGCCCGCTCGACCCGCAACCTCTATCCGGTTCTGGATGACGAGGGGGTCTACCGCGGTTACATCGGTCTGGACGATATCCGCGGGATTATGTTTGATAAGGACAAATACGAGACGACCAAGCTCTACACCCTGATGAAGAATGCTCCCGCTACTGTTCTCTCCACCGACCGGATGGACAGTGTGATGGACAAGTTCGACAAGACAGGGGCCTGGAATCTGCCCGTGGTGGACGAGGACGGGCGGTATGTCGGGTATGTCTCCAAGTCCAAGATATTCTCGTCCTATCGCAAGCGTCTTCAGGACGTGTCGTGCGACTAAATTTCAACTGTATGGAAAGTTTGTATGTGAATCATATTGCGGGACTTATGTCCGTGGCGCCCTGGAGGGTGGAGCATTGTATCGAACTGATAGCGGAGGGGGCGACCGTGCCGTTCATCTCGCGTTACCGCAAGGAGCGCACCGGAGGGTTAGACGAGGCCCAGGTGGCGGAGATCAAGCATTATAATGAGAAGTTCGAGGAACTGGCCAAGCGCAAGGAGTCGGTGCTGGAAAGCATTGCCTCGCAGGAGAAGCTGACTCCTGAGTTGGAGAAACAGATCCGGGAGTGCCTGGACCCGGTGGTTTTAGAGGACCTGTACCTGCCTTACCGTCCCAAGCGCCGTACGCGGGCGTCGGTGGCCAAGGAGAAGGGGCTGGAGCCTTTAGCAGAGGCGATATTTTCCTGCAAATCTAAGAGCCCGGAGAAGGAAGCCGCTTCGTATGTCACGGAGCAGGTGCCCGATGCGGAGACTGCGCTGTCCGGAGCCCGGGACATCATGGCCGAATGGATATCCGAGTCGGTACCGGTGAGGGAGATGATGCGGCGCTCGTACTCGAAGTACGGCCGGCTGACGGCTCATGTGGCTTCCGGAGTGGACGAGGAGAGCGAGGAGGCATCGAAGTACCGGAACTATTTCAAATTCTCGGAGGATATCTCGCGGGCTCCCTCGCACCGGGTGCTGGCTGTGCTGCGCGGGGCCCGGGAAGGGGTGCTGAGCGTGAAGGTGGACGTGGACAAGGACCGGACTTTAGACCGGATATATTCGTCGGTGCTGCGCGGTAAGCCCTCGCCTTCGGAGGCGGCTGCTTTAGAGATAGACTACGCTGTGGAGGATTCCTTCAAGCGGCTGCTGCATCCGTCGATAGAGAACGAGACGCTGCGCTCTGCCAAGGAGAGGGCCGATATCGAGTCCATCCGCGTGTTCGGGGACAATCTGCGGCAGCTCCTGATGGCTCCGCCTCTCGGGCAGAAGCGGGTGCTGGCCATCGACCCCGGTTTCCGCACCGGCTGCAAGGTGGTCTGTTTAGATGCCCAGGGCGCCCTGCTGCACAACGATACGATATTCCCTCATCCGCCGCGCAATGAGCGCACCATGGCGATGAAGAAGATCTCCAATATGGTCGAGACCTACAAGATAGAGGTCATCGCTATCGGCAACGGCACTGCCGGCCGTGAGACCGAGGCCTTTATCAAGAAGATAGCCCTGCCCGAGGGTGTCCGCGTGTATTCGGTGAGCGAGGACGGAGCTTCGGTATATTCGGCCTCACCGGTCGGCCGGGAGGAGTTCCCGGAGTACGACGTGACTGTGCGCGGAGCAGTGTCCATCGGGCGGCGCATCATGGACCCGCTGGCCGAATTAGTGAAGATAGACCCCAAGTCGATAGGTGTGGGTCAGTATCAGCACGATGTGGACCAGGGGCTGCTCAAGGAGCGTCTGGACGAGGTGGTGGAGAACTGCGTGAACAGTGTGGGTGTCAACCTCAATACGGCTTCCCGGCACCTTCTCGCATACGTCTCCGGTGTCGGCCCGGCCATGGCCCGCAACATAGTGGAGTACCGGGACGAGCACGGAGCCTTTGCCTCGCGCCGGGACCTGCTTCACGTGAAGAGGTTAGGGGAGAAGGCTTTCGAACAGTGCGCCGGATTCCTGCGCATACCCGGAGCTGCCGACCCGTTAGACAACACGGCAGTGCATCCCGAGCGCTATCCGTTAGTAAAGAAGATGGCGGCTGATGCCGGAGTGAGTGTGGCCGAGCTCATTGCCCGCAAGGACCTGCGCGATGCCGTAGACCTCAAGGCATACGTGTCCGACGAGGTGGGCATGCCGACCCTGACCGACATCATGCAGGAACTGGACAAGCCCGGACGCGACCCGCGTGCCTCCTACAAGGTGCTGGAGTTCGCGGAGGACATCCACACGATCGAGGACCTGCAGGCCGGCATGGAACTGCCCGGCATCGTGACCAACGTGACCGACTTCGGAGCTTTCGTGGATTTCGGTATCAAGCAGAACGGCCTGATCCACGTCTCCCGCATGGGTGCCGCCGGCCCCGACGGCCGCCGCCGCAGGGTCGCCCGTCCCTCCGACGTCCTCAAGGTCCACCAGCACGTCCGCGTCCGGGTCATCGAAGTCGACCTCAAGCGCGGCCGCATCGCCCTCGAGCTCATCGGCTGACCAGCCTGCCCTTCCGCTTTCTCACTCCTTCCGAAGGAGTCATGCCCGTCCGTCTTCCGCATTTCCACTTTCGGGAAACCCTCCCACCTTCGGAAGGTGTGCAGAATTTCCGCGTTTTCGTCCCACCTTCGGAAGGTGCGCAGAAGCAGAACCCCCACTAGAGCCTGCCGTAGCCGCGTTTCTCCCTTCACCGTACCTTCCCCACCTTCCGAAGGTGTGCAGGATTCCCGTGTTTTCGTCTCACCTTCAGAAGTTGCGTAAAATCCGAATCGCCTTCAGACGTTCTGCAGGGACGTTCTTTCTGCTCACGATGTCCTCCCACCTCCGGAAGGTGCCGGGTGAAGTGACCATTCTCCACCACCTTCTCGATTTCGTTATAAGCCGACCGGCCTCGGAGGCCTTCCTCGCTGGCCCTGCTCGAGAACGTCATTCGGAAGGTGCCGGGTAAAGTGACCATTCTCCACCACCTTCTCGATTTCGTTATGATCCGACCGGCCTCTGAGACCTCCCTCGCCAGACTTGTCCAGGGAACCCATCCGGAAGGTGTGACTTCAGGTTTTGGTGTATCTGGCGAGGATGGCCATGAATTCGTCACCGGTGATGGTTTCCTTCTCAAGGAGATAGGCGGCGGCTTCGTCCATGGCGGGGCGGTTGGCGGTGATGATGGTGCGGGCTTTTTCGTGGGCCTGCTTTATGATGTTCAGCACTTCACGGTCTATGTCGGCTGCGGTGTCGGCCGAGCAGGCGAGGGAGGTGTCACCGCCGAGGTAGGCGTTGTTGACTGTCTCCAGTGCCATCATGTCATATTTGTCGCTCATGCCGTAGCGGGTGACCATGGCCCGTGCCAGGCGGGTGGCCTGCTCGATGTCGTTGGATGCGCCGGTGGTGATCTGACCGAAGACTATCTCCTCTGCCGCGCGGCCTCCGGTCAGGGTAACGATGCGGTTGAAGAGGTCCTCGCGGGTCATTAGCACCTGCTCGCCGCTGTCCACCTGCATGGTGTAGCCGAGGGCTCCGGAGGTGCGGGGTACGATGGTGATTTTGTGCACTGGGGCCGAATGGGTCTGCATCGCGGCTACCATGGCGTGGCCTATCTCGTGGTAGGATACGGTCCTGCGTTCGGTTTCCGAGAGGACCTTGCCTTTCTTCTGGGCTCCGGCGATGACGGTCTCGACGCTTTCCTCCAGGTCGGCGGTAGTTACGCTGCTGCGTCCCATTCGGACTGCCAAGAGGGCGGCTTCGTTGACGATGTTGGCCAGCTCTGCTCCGGATGAGCCGGCGGTGGCGCGGGCCACTACGTCCACATCCACATTGTCGTGCCTTACGTGCATGAGATGCACCTGCAGGATGGCCTTGCGTCCTTCGAGGTCGGGCAGCTCCATCTGGATACGGCGGTCGAAGCGGCCCGGGCGGAGCAGGGCCTTGTCGAGACTCTCCGGACGGTTGGTGGCGGCCAGGATGACCACTCCCTTGCGGGCGTCGAAGCCGTCCATCTCGGTCAGCAGCTGGTTGAGGGTCTGCTCCCTCTCGTCATTGCCTCCGCCGAGGGTGGCGTCGCGCTTCTTGCCGATGGCGTCTATCTCGTCGATGAAGATGATGCAGGGGGCCTTTTCGTTGGCCTGCTTGAAGAGGTCCCGGACCTTGGCGGCTCCCATGCCGACGAACATCTGTACGAACTCCGAGCCGGACATGCTGAAGAACGGCACTTTGGCTTCTCCAGCCACGGCCCTGGCGATGAGGGTCTTGCCCGTACCCGGAGGACCTACGAGCAGGGCACCCTTGGGCAGGGATGCTCCGATACGCGTGTATTTGTCCGGATTGTGCAGGAAGTCCACTATCTCACGCAGGGCTTCCTTTGCCTCGTCCTGCCCGGCCACGTCAGCGAAGGTGGTGCGGACATCCGAGTCAGCGTAGATCTTGGCCCCGCTGCCTCCGAAGGACATGAAGTTGCCTCCCCCTGCTCCGAGGCGGGACTGAATCGACTTTCCGGCCTGTCTCCATATCAGGTAAAATATCAGGAAGGGTAGGACCCACAGCAGGATGAAATTCATAATCGGGGAGTTCTCCCTGGGTATCTCGCGTGTAAACGCTATGCGGCCGTCCTCATTGGGGCTTTTCGCCGCCAGCAGCCGGTCCACCAGACCGGGGTCTCCGACAGAGCCGGTGGAGTAGGTGGTCTTGCCGTCCTCTCCCTCATCGGTCAGGAAGTAGATGTAGTCGTTCTTGATCATTACCTTCTCCACCAGACCGCTGTCCACCTTGTTGATGAAGGTGCCGTAGTCGGTGGGAATGATGCGCTGGCCGTTCATCTTGGGAAAGACCAGCCAGTTGAGTATCAGGACCACGACGATGACCACCAGCATGCCTACAAATGAGCTGGTGCGGGGTCCCTGGTCCTGGGGTTTGTTGCCGCCGTTGCCGCGGCTGTCTTGCTGTACTGCCATTTATTCGGTATTTAATTGATTTATTAAACGCATCGAAAATGGCAACTATCATGCCATGCGGACAGGGGTGACAATTTTGCATGGTCACCTGTTATGAGGCAGAAGGGGCAAACTCCAGCCGGGCGGGTGAGCGCAGCCCGGTGAGGCGTCCGTCGCGGACAACGGGGGTGCCGCTGGTGAAGGTGTCGGTGACGGCCCAGTCGAAGGTCTGTCCTTCGAGGGGGGACCAGCCGCAGCGGTAGGCGATGTTGGCCTTTGAGACGGTCCAGGGGCGGCGGCGGACGATGACTAAGTCGGCCCACCAGCCTTCGCGGATGTAGCCGCGGCGGTCGATGCGGAAAAGGTCGGCGGGGGAGTGGGACATCATCCGTACCACCTGCTCTATGGGGAAACAGCCGCGCTCGGCGAGCTGGAGCATCATCACGAGGGAATGCTGGACGGTGGGCAGGCCGGAGGGGGCGTGCAGGTAGTCCTGCATCTTCTCGGCATAGAGGTGGGGGGCATGGTCGGTGGCCACGGCCTGGACACGGCTCTCGCGGACGGCGGCGGTGATGGCCTCGCGGTCGGCGGGTGTCTTGACGGCCGGGTTGCACTTCATCATTGATCCGTATCTGTCATAATCCCTGTCGTCGAACCACATATAGTGAACGCAGACCTCGGCGCTGATGCCGGAGCAGCTCTTCCTGGCCTCTGAAATCATTTCTATCTCGTCGGCGGTGCTGACGTGGAGCACGTGCAGGCGGGTGCCGTGTTTCCGGGCCATTTCCACTGCCTTGGATGAGGAAAGGATACAGGCCTCGCGGCTGCGGATCAGGGGATGGGCGCTGAAGGGAATGGAGTCGTCGCCGTAGCGGGTGCGGGCAGCGGCTAAGTTGCGGCGTATCGTGGCCTCGTCCTCGCAGTGGGTGGCTATAAGCCGGCCGGGGAGGGAGAATATTGCCTCGAGGGCCTGCTGCGAGTCTACGAGCATGTTGCCGGTGGAGGAGCCCATGAAGACCTTGATGCCGCAGATGCGGCGGGGGTCGGCGCTGCGCAGCTCCTCGATGTTGTCATTGGTAGCTCCTATATAAAAAGAGTAGTTGGCGTAGGAGTCCCGGGCGGCGGTGGAGTATTTCTCCTCGAGGGATGCGAGTGTGGTGGCCGGAGGGTTGTTGTTGGGCATGTCCATGAAGGAGGTGGTGCCTCCGAGGACGGCCGCGGCGCTTTCGGAGGCGATGCAGCCCTTGGCGGTGGCTCCCGGCTCGCGGAAATGCACCTGGTCGTCGATGACGCCGGGGAGGAGGAGGGCATCGGCATTGTCCCGAAGAACCTCTTCGGCGGAGGCCTCCGCCTGCCGTGCCGCAGCCTCATATTCCGGGTCGGACCGAAGCATCACCTTGGAGATGATTCCGTTCTCAATCAGGACGCTGCCCTCGCGGATGCTGCCTTCGTTGACTATTCGGATATCCCGGATGAGAGTGCTGCCTGCCATTGCCGTTTATTTTGCTTCTGGATTGGGGGTAATCTTCCTGAACCGCAGGGCGATGACTCCGCGGAATGCCTCTCCGAAGATAGAACTGCTCATCTTGGATTTGCCTTCTTTGCGGTCGGTGAAGATGATGGGAACTTCCTTGATCTTGAAGCCGAGCTTCCATGCATTGTACTTCATCTCGATCTGGAAGCCGTATCCTTTCATCTGTACTCTGTCGAGGTCGATGGCTCTGAGAACCTTGCTGCTGTAGCACACGAAACCGGCGGTGGAGTCGTAGACCCTCATGCCGAGCACTGTCCGGACGTAGAAGGATGCTCCGTATGAAATCATGATGCGGCTCAGTGGCCAGTCACGTACAGCTATTCCCTTGATATAGCGGGAGCCGATGGACATGTCGGCGCCGCCCTGAGCACAGGCGTTGTAGAGGCGGATGAGGTCCTCGGGATTGTGCGAGAAGTCGGCGTCCATCTCAAAGATGTAATCGTATCCATGTCCGAGGCACCAGCGGAAGCCGGCTTTGTAGGCAGTGCCGAGACCTTGTTTGCCTGACCTTTCGAGGATGAAAAGCGATTCGTTGAACTCGCTTTGGAGGCCTTTGACGATGGCTCCGGTGCCGTCCGGCGATCCGTCGTCGACGACGAGGATGTGAAAGTCTCCTTCGAGAGAGCGGACTTTGCGGATCATCTTCTCAATGTTTTCCTTTTCGTTATAAGTAGGTATGATTACGATCTTGCGGTGTTCCATAATACACATTTTGTTTACACTCCTACAAAGATAAAAAAATATTAGTATCTTCGGCCAAAATTCCTAAATCACCTATAATTTATATGAAACGCATCAAGATGTCGCTCCTGCTGAAGATAGTGATAGCCATTCTGCTTGGTATCGGCTGCTCTTATTTCTTCCCCGAGGCGCTCGCACGTGTATTCGTGACATTCAATTCCCTTTTCGGTAACTTCCTGAATTTCATCATACCTCTGCTTATTCTCGGACTTGTGGCTCCCGGTATAGCGGAACTTGGCAAAGGGGCCGGCAAGATGCTTGGCGTGACTACACTGCTGGCTTATGGGTCGACTGTGCTGTCCGGATATTTCTCATACGGAGTATGCAATTTTACCTATCCATTTATCCTTGAGCGGGGTTCCTTCGCTTCAAGCGAGGCTCTTACGGCTGCAGAGGGGCTTGAACCCTATTTCGTTATAGACATGCCTCCGCTTTTCGGGGTGATGTCCGCCCTGATTCTGTCATTTGTCCTCGGTCTGGCGCTTGCATCAGTCAGGGGCAATGTGTTCCGTACTGTGCTCAATGAGTTCAGAGAGGTCATCATGCTGGTTATACGGAAGGTCATCATACCTCTGTTGCCTCTTTATATTTACGGAATATTTCTGAAGATGGGAGTTGAAGGTACGGTAATGATGATAATAGGGCTGTTCCTCAAGGTGATTGTCGTGATATTCGTGCTGCATGTGGTGCTTCTTCTGCTGCAGTTCTGTATTGCCGGGGCTGTGGCTGGGAAAAATCCTCTCACGTGTCTGAAAAACATGCTTCCAGCCTATATGACTGCTCTTGGAACGCAGTCTTCGGCAGCTACGATTCCTGTTACCTTGGCTCAAGCCAAGAAAAACGGAGTCAGGGCTGAGGTTGCGGATTTTGTGATACCGCTCTGCGGTACGATTCATCTCTCAGGAAGTACTTTGAAGATAGTAGCGTGTGCCTTTGCCATATCATTCATGACCGGAATGCCTACCAATATCGGTCTGTATACAGAGTTTATATTCATGCTCGGAATCGCAATGGTGGCTGCACCGGGTGTCCCTGGAGGAGCAATCATGGCGTCGATAGGAATCATAGGCTCTATTCTCGGTTTCGATGAGGATATGCAGGGGCTGATGATAGCACTTTACATTGCGATGGACAGTTTCGGTACGGCTTGCAATGTGACAGGAGACGGTGCGATAGCGCTTATCGTAGACAGGATTTTCAAGAAGGCATGAAGAAAGAAGACCTTAATATAGCTTTGTGCCAGTGCGGCGTGGTATGGGAGGCGCCTCAGGAGAATTTTATTAGGATAGGGGCGATGATCCGCCGTTACGTAGGACAGTGCCCTGCGTGGGCTGAGTATCCTGATCTGATTGTGCTGCCCGAGTTCTTCCCGACGGGTTTTACATCCAATGCAGCTATGGCCGAACCTGTAGACGGCCCTGCTTTGAACTGGCTGAGGCAGACTGCGTCGGAGTATGGAACGGCTGTTGCCGGGTCCGTGCCTGTCTCAGATGCGGGAAGATTATATAACCGGTTTTATTTCGTGCATCCGGACGGCCGTACGGAGTGGTATGACAAGCGGCATCTTTTCCGGATGAGCGGAGAGAATGAAGTATTTTCATCGGGCAGCAGGCGGAAAGTGGTAGAGTATCTCGGGTGGCGAATAGGGCTCAATGTGTGTTACGACCTGCGTTTCCCGGTATGGACGCGCCGTACTCCTGACAACGACTATGAAGTGATGCTTAATGTTGCATCATGGCCTTCGTCGAGAGCGGCTGCAGCCTCTATTCTGTCCTATGCCAGGGCTGTGGAGAACGAGGCGTGGTTTGTTTTCTGCAACCGTGTAGGCGAGAGTCCTGAAAACAGATACGGAGGAGGCTCGCTTATAGTGGATTATAAAGGACGTAGTCTTGGCAAATTCCATACAGATACGTCAGTGGAGGATGACGGAGCCGGATTCCTGAGTGCAAGGATAGAGAGGAGCAGTCTTATGCGTTTCCGCAAGAAGTTTCCGGCTTGGATGGATGCGGATGAGTTTGAAACTATAATTTGACAGATATACAATGGAAATCTTAATTAAAAATGCCATTGCTGTTATGGCAGCCCTGCCGGTCATCATGGCCTGCAGCGGGACTACATACAGTACGAAGGTGATTGCCACCAATGACACTCATGGAGCGGTGTTCCCTTATGGGTATGACGGTGAGGAAACGACGCATTCCTCATTGGCTTCGGTATGTGCCTATCTCGACAGTGTGCGTACAGCAGACGGAACAGAAGGTGTGATTCTGCTTGACTGCGGTGACCATTTGCAGGGGGACAATGCGACTTATTATTTCAACTATGTGGATTCCACTGGAGAAAAGCACCTGCTCAGCCGTATCTTCAATTTTATGGATTATGACGCTGTTGTTGTGGGAAATCATGACCTTGAGGCCGGACATCCGGTCTATGACAGGTTAGTGCGTGAACTGGACTGTCCTTATCTGGCTGCAAATGCAGTTAGGGAAGCAGACGGGGAAGCCTATTTCGACAGTTATACTGTAGTTGAGCGCGGAGGCCTTAAGGTGGCCTTTGTCGGCTTTACCAACCCGAATGTCAAATCCTGGATATCGAAGGACAAGTATGAGGGCATGGACTTTATTCCGGTGGATTCTATTGCCGGAAATCTTGTCAGGGAGGTACGCCGTAAAGAGAAGCCGGATGTGGTAATCCTTGCTGTACACTGTGGACTTGGAGATGCTGATGTGCCTGATATTGAGAGTAATGCTATGTATTTAGCTTCTCATGTCCCCGGGATTGATGCGGTAATAGCATCCCATGACCATAGGCGTATTGCTGTTAAAGTGGCTGGTGCCGATGGAGACAGTGTCTGTGTTGTTGAGTCAGGGTCCAAGGCAAAAGCTGTCTCTCAGCTTGACATAGAAGTGGTGAAAAAGGGCAGACGCGTGGTCTCAAAAAAGATAGAGCCTTCTGTTGAAGAGGTGTCATCGATTGAACCCTCACAGAGGTATATGGAACAGTTCGGTGAGGACTGGGAGACTGTGCGGGACTTTTCCAACAGGGTGATAGGACGTTTTACCACATCGCTGGATATGAGTTACAGAGAGGACAGGCGCTCGGATTATTTAGCCCTTATACATTATGTGCAGCTGTCATGTCCGGGAGTTGATATCTCCTTTACAGCTCCTCTGGTCTCCGAAGGAATTATGCCTGCGGGGCCGGTACGCTTCAACGACCTGTTTACATTATATCGGTTTGAGAATCTGCTCTATGTGGTGAGGATGAGCGGTAAGGAGGTCCGCGATTATTTGGAGGGGGCTTATGACAAGCGTATCAACAGGACGGATTTTCTTTACAACTACGATACGGCCGGAGGACTTGTCTACACTGTCGACCCTGCTGCGGAAAAAGGCAGCAGGATAAGAATTGTATCCATGGCAGACGGTACTCCGTTTGAAGAGGAGCGGATGTATGATGTAGCTATGACTTCATACCGGGCCAGCGGGGCCGGCGGGCTGCTTGCTGAGGCTGGTCTGGACCGTGAGACAATGGACGGCAGGATAGTTAAAATATATCCTGAAATACGTATGATGCTCTGTGATTTTATTGAGAATCAGGGAGACGTCAATCCTTCTAAAATCGCCGGAATGAAAAAAACAGGTTCATGGCGCTTTATAAAATAATTTTTGTAACTTTGTGCCGCCCCGTTAGGCTTTTATTATGAACGAAAGTTATAAAATAGTACTTGATGCTCATAAGAAAAGGATAGAGCATTTTATCTCAAAATATGAGCACCTCCTTGCTGTCAACAGGGAACTGGAGGATGTACTTGCTCAGAGAGAGACTGAGATAAAGGCCTATAGGGACAAATTGGATAACAGTAATAATAAAATTAAAGAATTAGAACAGAAGATAGATAAATTGCAATTGGCCGGAGCTTTTGAAGCTTCAGCCGCAGATGTTAAAGAAGCTAAGCAGAATATAGGCAGGTTGGTGCGCGAGATAGACAAATGTATTTCATTGTTGAATGACTGATATGGAAGACGGAAAGATATTGTGCAACTTTACGATACTTGACCGCAAGTTTACGTATAAGGTTCTTCCTGAGGAGGAGAGCATGATCCGCAATGCAGTCAGGAATATTTCGGACAAGCTTGCGGAACTCAAGCAGAGACATAGTCTCAGGGATAATCAGGAGGCATTGACCGTGGTTCTGATACAGTTTGCCGTGCTGTTGGAGAAGACAAGAATGGAAGACGCGCCGGGGATGATGGCAAGAGAAATTCAGCAATTGGACAGACAGTTGGACGAGTATATTGAAAACAATGTCGGATAGCTTATAATTTAGCCGTTAGATCGCTCTTTGCGAAAATCAACATTTTTTACAATACTGAGCCAACTCGATGGATGAAGACAGGCCTGGGTGACCCGCAAGGGGATTCGGTATTACCGGACGTTGGAAGTCTGAGTCCGCAATCGGAGCTCAAATCCTATTTTTTCAGGTTTTTCTGATAAACAGTGTTCTAACGGCTTTTTCTTTAATACAGTCTTTGTGTTGTAGTTCTTTTATATAATTGGGAAATAATTAACTCAATATATAAAACACAGATATGAACCTTACATTAGTTATTATTCTATTGGTCGTCGTAGCCGTTGCGGCTGCGGGATTGACAGTTATTGTCATCAACTCAGCTAAGAAAAAACAGGCGGACAAGATTATAAGAGACGCTCAGCAGGAAGGAGAGAACATTAAAAAGGAAAAGATTTTCCAGGCAAAAGAAAAGTTCCTCCAGCTCAAAGGAGAACATGAGCGTTACATCAATGAAAAGAATTCTCAGATTCAGCAGGCCGAGAACAAACTCAAGCAGAAGGAAATGCAGATGAAGCAGCAGTTCTCAGACTTGCAGCGGAAACAGGCGGAGGCAGACAGTATCCGTGAGAACCTGAAGGCTCAGGTGGAGGTTGTAAACCGTAAGGCTGAGGAGTATGATAAGCTTCACAAGGAAGCTGTTGAAAAGATAGAGAATATTGCAGGTATGTCTGCGGCAGAAGCTAAGGACATGCTGATGGAGACGATGAAGGAAGAGGCTAAGACTCAGGCGATGTCCTATATCAATGATGTTATGGATGAGGCCCGCATGACGGCAAGCAAAGAAGCGAAAAGAATAGTGATAAATACTATTCAGCGTATAGCTCCCGAGACTGCAATAGAGAATGCCGTGACTGTCTTCAATATCGAGAATGACGAGATGAAAGGCCGTATTATCGGACGTGAGGGCCGGAATATCAGGGCTCTCGAGGCTGCTACAGGTGTTGAGATAGTAGTGGATGATACGCCTGAGGCCATACTTCTTTCGGCTTTTGATCCCGTCCGCAGGGAAGTGGCCCGTCTGGCACTGCACCAGTTAGTGACAGACGGACGAATCCATCCTGCCCGTATTGAGGAAGTGGTGGAGAAGGTGCGTAAGCAGCTTGAGGATGAGATAATGGAAACAGGAAAGAGAACCTGTATAGATCTTGGTATCCATGGTCTGCACGCAGAGTTGGTCAAGCTTGTCGGCAGGATGAAATACCGTTCTTCATACGGTCAGAACCTGCTGCAGCACTCTCGTGAGGTGGCCAATATATGTGCTACGATGGCTGCTGAGCTCGGGCTTAATCCCAAAGTGGCCAAGCGTGCCGGTCTGCTTCACGATATAGGAAAGGTCTCAGAGGAGGATTCAGAGCTTCCCCACGCAATCCTCGGTATGAAGATAGCAGAAAAATATAAGGAGAAACCCGAAATATGCAATGCTATCGGCGCTCATCATGAAGAAGTGGAGATGCTGTCGCTCATCTCTCCTATAGTCCTCGTGGGAGATGCCATTTCCGGAGCACGTCCAGGTGCGCGCCGTGAGGTTATAGAGTCTTATATCAAGAGACTCAAGGATATGGAGGCCATAGCCCTGTCCTATCCCGGCGTGACTAAGACATATGCTATTCAGGCCGGACGTGAGTTGAGGGTTATCGTTGGCGCAGATCAGGTGTCAGACGCCGAGTCGGAGATGCTTTCCAATGAAATAGCAAAGAAGATACAGAACGAGATGGTATATCCCGGTCAGGTTAAGATAACTGTTATCCGTGAGACCCGTTCTGTGGCTTTTGCAAAGTAATAATGAGGCGGACTGCATACTTTACCGGATTCTTGATTCTTGCTGCTGTCTTGTCTGTCTCCTGCAGTAAGATATGGAGGATAGATCCCCCTGAGTTACTCAGTGGAACTGTCTGGATGGGAACCAATGATGCCAGAGGAGAAAAACTGTATTTCTGCTATGGGAACTCAGAGGTCCTGCCATATTTTCATGAGGAGACTGGGGTTGACGGAACTCAGGAAAATGGGCATCTTGAGATGTATTTCACGTCTCCTTCAGATACTGTCAAATACGTCGGAACATATAATTACATACAGTATCCGGCAGTGTACGTGAAGGAGATGTATGGATATATCTACTTGAATATCCAGAATATGGAGACAGGTGAGTTTTTTGATCCGTCAAAAGCAACAATGAAGCATTCTGATTCGCATTTTTATTTAGAGATGGTGCTTGGAGGTACCGTCTATGCTTATCCGGTAGCAGAGTACACAGGAGATATGTCTGTCATCGACAGTTTACGGAAATAATATCGTTCCAGTCAGTAGTGTAACAGGGAGACAGGTGCTCCCTGTTCATTTTTATACCCTCTAAGGATTGGGAGGCCACCCCTATGGTGTTGCGCCCCTCCTTCCGGTTGATGCTGTCCATGACGCTCATCAGGCGGGAGTGCCGCTCGCGGTCCACGTCATCGAAGAATGAGAGTTGGACTTTGCCAGCGGGGATGATATCTCCCAGCATGACTCCTGCCCGTTTGTAGCCGTATCCGTCCCTGTACATTTCCCGGGTGGTGCGCATTACGGCGGTATTGATTTCCAGCGTGCTGTCGGTGTCTGTCGGGAACTGGACGATGCGGCTTTCGAACTGTTCACGCCCGCTGTCGCGGTGGAAGCGGTTAGTCATGATGAATACGGTGACATTGCCGCAGCAGGAATTCTGTTTCCGCAGTTTTTCCACGGCCATGGAGCAGAACATGGATACCTGGGCGGAGAGTTCGTCCAGGTCTGTAATCTCCTTGGCGAATGTCCTGGAGATCATTATCTGTTTTTTTGCCTGGGCGGTGTCCTCGAAGCTGATGCAGGGGATGCCGTGGAGTTCCTGCCATGTCCGGACTCCGCCGATGCCCATCTCCGCATTGACCCAGGACTCGTCCCTAGTGTAGAAGTCCCAGGCAGTGCTCATCCCGAAATAGCCCTTGAACCGCTTGGTATAGCGGCGGCCGATGCCCCAGATGTCCTCTATCGGGAATTTTTTCAGGACCTTCTCCACATCCTGCTGCCGGTGCATCCAGCATCCGCCTCTTGTAGCCGGGTACTGCTTGCAGAGCTTCGAGGCTATCTTCGCCAGGGTCTTGGTGGGGGAGACGCCTACGCTTACGGGGATGCCGGTGCAGCGGCGGCATTCTCTGGACACTGTCTTGGCCCAGAGGTCGAAGTCTGTGTCCGGACTCAGGCCGGTCAGGTCGATGAAGGACTCGTCTATGGAGTAGACTTCGATGGCCGGGGCGAAGCGGGAGAGGGTCTGCTGGACGCGGCGGGACATGTCGCCGTAGAGGGCGAAGTTGGAGGAAAATACGGTGACGGCTCCGGACTCTATGAGGGGGCGGAACTCGAACATCGGCTGGCCCATCTTGATGCCGAGGCGCTTGGCCTCGTTGGAACGGGCTATGGCACAGCCGTCGTTGTTGGAGAGTACGACTACGGGCCTGCCTTCGAGGTCGGGCCGGAAGACCCGCTCGCAACTGACGAAGAAGTTGTTGCAGTCGGCCAGGGCGTACATGGCCGTCAGACTTTCTTGATGACGTACCGGACTATTCCCCAGACTGTCAGGTCGTCTCCCTCGCGGATGGTGATGGCCCGGTATTTAGGGTTGGAGGGCAGCAGGGTGACGCTTCCGTCGTCATGGATGGAGAGCCGCTTGACGGTAAATTCTCCGTTGATGAAGCATACGGCGATGGCTCCGTCGCGCGGCTCCTCAGATTTGTCGATGACCAGGATGTCCCCGTCCCGGATGCCGTCGCCCTCCATGCTGTCTCCGCTGACGCGGGCAAAGAAGGTCGAGGCCGGGTTCTTGACGACCAACCTGTTGATGTCCAGGGCCGTGCCGGGAATGTCCTCCGCTGGGGAGGGGAAGCCGGCGTGGATGGACTCGAAGAGCTTGATCTCCGGTCTTTCCTTGGGTTTGGGGCTGTCTGGTGTGCTGCTCATTGCTCTGTCTGAGATGTGTTGCTTTATCCTGGACTGAACTTGTTCACAGTGATGATGAAGCGCTCGTGGGTGCCGTTCGCTATCTCGCCCTTGGAGTCCCGGGCGGTCACGTCGAAGACTAGACGGCGGCCGTCGATTTCCTTGAGTGTGGCTGTTGCGGTGATGGTCTCTCCGATAGGGGATGCCTTGATGTGGGCGATGTCTATCCTAGTGCCTACAGTCGAGAGCCCCTCTTCGAGCAGCCCGTTGACCGCATAGCAGGCGGCCATCTCCATGTAGGCCACTACGGCCGGTGTTGCGAATACGTCCAGTGCGCCCGAACCCATGAGGGAGGCGCAGTTCTCCTTGCAGACCTTGGTGGTCGATGTCGCGGAAATTCCTACTTTGATATCTTCTGTTGCCATATACGTTTAATTTTAAAGTGTGCGCAAATTTATAAAAAAACATCACCCCCGATACCACAACGGCAGCAAAACCCGCAATTCGGTGCCGTTGCGGAACGGCCTCTTCCCCGGCGCCCCTGCCACAGCCATTCTGAGCGGCATCCCTTCTCCGTCCTCCTACCACAACGGCAGCAAAACCCGCAATTCCCTGCCGTTACGGAAAGGAGGTAGAAGAGCAATGCCTCCCAGAGGGCCTATAGACAGGGTGCAGCATAGACGGTGATGCCACAACGGCACCTAATCGCGGAAAACACTGCCGTTGTGGAAAAAGAAAGATGCCGATAGAGCGAGATATCCGGAGAGAGAGTTCTGTCAGCTTGCAATCAGAAGAGACGGAAGCGCAGAATGGAGAGGCGCGTCATATCGCTGTCATGAGTGGTGGCGTATATGATACCTGGAGCCGGACTGCAGCTGATTTCTGAATATGAGGTTAGGCCGGCAGGTCTGAATGCCTTGATGAGATTGCCGTCCCAGTCCAGGACACGCAGGAGAAGATCTTTGGACTCAGCATCGGGAACTGATGAGGTCATGCTGCCGTTGCTCCTGCGGATTTCGGTATTGTCATCAGGTATGTCGCTGTAAAGCAGGTAGATATATTCATGATTCGCGCAGTATGACTGGTAGGAAACCGCAGGAGGTGGTCAAAATTTTTGATCGCGAGCAGTCGGAGGAGACGGAAATGAAAAATCCGGCGGAGAGCGGTGTCTCTGCCGGATTCTTCAATGTTTGCGCGGGAGGGGCGGTTAGCGGACCTTAACGGCGGCTTCCATGCCGACCTTGATGGCCTGCTCGTTCATCGGGATGAGGTTGTGGTGACGGGGAGGGAGGGACTTTTTCAGTCCGGCTGTCACGTTCTCCATCTTGACGATGGGCTTAACCTTCAGGAAGGCTCCGAGGACGATCATGTTGTAGGCCTTGGCGTTGCCCATCTTGGCGGCCTCGTCTGCGGCGTCGATCTTGTAGATCTGGATGTCGGTACGGGTCGGATGGTGGGTAATGCCGTTGGGGTCATAGACGAGCAGTCCGCCGGGCTTGATGCGCGACTCGAACTTGTCGAGGGACTGCTGGTTAAGGATGATGGCGGTGTCGAACTTGCTCAGGATAGGAGAGCTGATCTTCTTGTCGCTGAGGATGACGCTCACGTTGCAGGTACCGCCTCGCATTTCAGGGCCGTAGGAGGGCATCCATGCCACTTCCTGGTCCTGCATGATACCGGAGTAGGCCAGAATCTTGCCCATGGAGAGGACTCCCTGTCCTCCGAATCCTGCTATGATGATTTCTTCTTTCATATTTCTGTCTAAATAGTTTGTAAAATTTCAATTATGATCTCAGTATCTTGTGTACTGCTTTGTCTTTCGTTGATTTCCAAAATCTTGTGAAATGCAAGGAACGCGAAAGTCCGAGTACCGGAGTTTACTTCCGTAAATGAGGATACGAGGACTGAGCAGTGACGCAGCAGTTCGCAAGATTTTAAATCAACGGTCCTTCATGTCGCCGAGCGGATAGAACGGGAACATATTCTCCTCCATCCACTTATTGGCCTGAACGGGAGTAACCTTCCAACCGGAGTTGCAGGTGCTGACCACCTCTACGAAGGAGGTTCCCTTCTTCATCATGGAGTTCTCGAATGCCTTGCGGATGGCCTTCTTGGTCTTGCGCACTGCGGCGGGGTTCTGTACGGACTGACGGGTCACGTAGCAGGTACCTTCGAGCTGGGCGATGAGCTCGGTGATCTTGAGGGGATAACCGTTGAGCTCGGCCTTACGTCCGTAAGGAGTGGTGGCTGTTACCTGTCCGAGGAGGGTGGTGGGGGCCATCTGGCCTCCGGTCATACCGTAGATAGCGTTGTTGATGAAGATGATGACGATGTTCTCACCGCGGTTGCAGGCGTGCATTACCTCGGCTGTACCGATGGATGCGAGGTCGCCGTCACCCTGGTATGTGAAGACATATTTGTCGGGCATCAGCCTCTTGGTGGCTGTAGCGAGGGCGGGAGCACGTCCGTGAGCTGCCTGCTGCCAGTCGATGTCCAGATAGTTGTATGCGAATACGGAGCATCCTACAGGGGAGATACCGATGGTCTTGTCCTGGATGCCCATCTCCTCGATGACCTCGGCGATAATCTTGTGGACTACACCGTGGGAGCAGCCGGGGCAGTAATGGAGGATGTTGTCTTTGAGTATGGGGGTTTTCCCGTAAACCTTGTTCTCAGGTTTGATTATTTCGTTAATATCCATCATGATTGCCTTTTGTTACATAGTTTTTTTGAAGACTTCCAGGATCTCCTCGGGGTCAGGAATCATACCGCCCTGACGGCCGT
>ENA-OOXJ01000457-OOXJ01000457.1-human-gut-metagenome-genome-assembly--contig:-NODE-457-length-35026-cov-6.830717_pt1 | contig 35026 bp, 36 predicted proteins | sample MGYA00241587_ERZ501343 | MGnify/ENA primary metagenome ERZ501343 (study PRJEB25962, sample SAMEA2042918) | human gut metagenome | biome: human gut; feature: human-associated habitat; material: faeces... | reverse complement strand
CTGAATAGAGTAGCTGACTACGGATCAGCCGGTTACAGGTTTGAATCCTGTCGCGGTCACAAAGAAGCACCCCTTTAAAAGAGGTGCTTCTTTTGTATCTGCAACTTTGCTATCTACAACATAATCCAAGGGATTCGGCCGATTATCAAGTTTAACTGCGAATTTGCGATTCAACGTAAAATTTGCTAGAAAAAGACTCTTCCATGTGCCAACATAATCGCTTACTCTTTATTAATTTTCCGTAAGAAAAAAACGGAGAGACAACGTTTCCTGAAAAATATTTCTACAGAAATCCTCTCAAAAGACTAAGGAAGAAGAGAACACCATACGAAAATCTCAAAAACAGAGCGAGAATTACTTTCCACAATGAAATTTCCTGCTCCTATAAAATTTTGAACGCATTTCTATAAAGAGGAGAGAATGCTATTTTTCTAATTAAACATAATACGGATTATATTCATTATGCGTTTATCAAAAAACACAAGTGTATTTAAAGGAAAACGTACTTGTGTTTAATCTAAAACGCCTTTGCGTTCCAATTAAAACGTAAGGACGTTTGGAATAAAACACAAAAGTGTTTTGAGATGAACGTACTTGCGTTTTTTAAGGCCTTATTCGCACGATTCTATACATCAATAAGCAGATGATTTCAATAACCATTTTTATCGCTCTTGGAGCTTGAGATTACCGATTCTGCGAATAATAAAAACCAAGGGCCGAATCCAGACGAATGGAAACGGCCCTGAGAATTCGTTTTTCTAAGACAAAACTTTATTTAATCACCAAAATCGGCGTGTTGGAATGGAAAATCATCCGACGGGCAATGCTGGGATTAAACAAGCGTGCAAAGACGTTCCGCTTGTAATTTGACAGACACAGCACGTCGATGCCTTTTTCCTTGACATATGCGTCCAAATTGCTGAGCAGACTTTCTCCACCCAACATGTCGTAATCAATTGTAAGCTGCGGATATTGCTTCTTGAAATATTCCTGGATGCCCACCAGCTTGATTTCATTCCACGTACGCTTCTGCGCATTATCGCTCAGATGGATGAACGATACTTCAAAATGATAATCCTTGAAAGTCGTTACCAGTGAGTCAAATGCAATCAAGTCGCGCTGGTCAAAACTGGTAAAGAATGCGACCTTATGGATTTCATCGAAGTTTTTCTTCTGCGCATTTTTCGGGATGGCATAGACAAATACCGGGCTACGGTCGATGATTTCGGCCGTCACACTACCAATAAGATCCATTTCCTTCTCACCTTTTCCGCGCGTTCCCATGATGATTATGAGCGGCTTTTCCTCGCGTGCATAATGCAGGATTTCTTCTTCCGGTACACCTTCTTTCAGAGTGCAGGTGTACTTCACATCAGGAAGTTCTCCTTTCTGAATACGTTCTTTAATACTGTTTATCAGATTGTTAAGCTGTTCATGAATACTATCGAGCATGCTCTTGATGCCCAATTCATGCTCCATCGGCAACCCGTAGTTTTCTGTCGCATACTGCAAACTCGGCATGTATACCGGACTGAAATACACGTGCATCAGCACGACTTCTGCCTGTATCTTGGCTGCAAAATTGAAACCGAATTCACAGGCAGCCATCGAATAATCAGAAAAGTCCACCGGTATCAGCACCTGCTTGCCATGCTTTTCTTCCGTTTTTTCCTCATTGACCACGTCTTCGGCCAACCACGCAGAACTTTCAATGATTTTCAATGCCCTGGGCAGATCACTTTCGCGGATGCGTATTCTCACGCCCGAAGAAATGACAGGCTGGATCAGGTTGACATTATGGATGCAAGCCTCAATTCCTTCATTTTCAAGCACATTCTTTAGAATCTGGGCTTTAGAATAAGTAAGAATGGCCAGTGTTACAAGTTTTTCTTCCATGGCTTCTGCATTTTTAGGTTAATATCATATTATCGGATAAACAATAAGGGCCGTAACAGGAACGGATACTCTCCCACTCTCTTGTTACAGCCCTTATCTTATATCAAGCGCGTTGTTCTTCCTTCAGAATGGCTATTGCCTTATCGAGTACCGTAGTATCGTCAAGCATCACCAGTCCGCCGTCAGGACCCGGTTCGAGATGGATACCTACGCTTTTTCCGTCCTTGAAGTTATGTCCGCCAAAGAAATTACGCACCGTTTCCACGCTGAGGTTCAACTCATCCGCAATGCGATGCATGCTTCCCGTGGGCAAAGAATCTTTGATTTTACGAAGTTCGTTAAAGGTTATTGTTCTGTTCATAGTAGTCATAATTAAGTGTTAGACAAAATGTTGTTTTTAATATCGATTTAAATATAGCAAAAGATTGTGACAGCACAAACTTTCCAACCGTTTTTTTCGAAAATATCTTACTTTCTGGTCAGAAATGCAGACCTTTTGCTACTATCATTCCTCCGATTATCGCATAGAGATAAGTCAGCAGCAGTGTGGCATGCAGAATGGAAATATCATCTTTGGTATATCCGCCCTTGGTGTACTGGGTGGAAATATACTGCGGACAATCGAAGAATTTCTTGCGCAGACGTGCGTACAGCAGGTACACAAGCACACCGACAACCGATCCGGCCACTGCCCCACACAGAATGTCACCAGGATAATGCACACCTAAGTACATGCGTGAGTACGAGGGAATCATGGCCCACAGAAACATCATGCAGGTGAAAGGCAGATAGCGCACTAGCAACGAGGCAAACATCGCTACAGCAAAGGTATTGGCGGCATGGCTGGAGATAAATCCATACAAGCCTCCCCTATAATCGTTCACCGTCTGCACCAGATACATCAGTTCAGGGTCCTGAGTGGGACGAAAACGGGCAAAATAAGGCTTGCAGAGTCCCGACGCAAACTGGTCGGCCAGCGTAACGCACAAAGCGAACATCAGCGTGATGACTATTCCTTGCGGCACACGGTTATTCTTAAACACGACATACAGCAACACCAGTATGGCCGGAATCCATGTCTTGGTGTCTGTCACTGTCCACATGAATCCATCCCAGAACAAGGAGTCGCTTCCGTTAAGAGAAAGTAGCAAAGCCTTGTCGGCCTCTATGAGTTGCTGTATGTCTGCCATTTATGCTTATCTGAATTAAATGATTTCAATTGCTTCCGTCTTCACCCAGCCTTTGTTGCCGTCTTCCAGGCGGATTTCCTTCCAGCCTTTCATCGAATTGTCCTCGATGAAGACTTTCGTACCTTCATGCAGCACGAACAAGTCGGTTCCGCTTTCGTTCGGCGTACTCTTGACATTGATTGTCGGCTCCATCACAATGGCTCCCGTACGGTCTACCAGCTCCGCTTTCTGCTCACTGGCAAAAATGTTGCTGCACACCGTCACAATCAGGAATACCACCGCTCCGATGAATCCGGTTTTCTTTATCCAAAGGCGGTTGCCGAAGATATAAAAAGATACTCCTATCAGCAAAAGAATGAACGAGAAAATTCCCACATAGCCCCAGCTCTGTTCGCTCATCATGTTGACCAGCGATTTATACCATGTCACGATGAACACCTCGGCAGTAGGCGTAATCTTGTCCACCGTCTTGCTGCGTGCCATGTCCAGATTAAAACGGATATCCGCATCTCCCGGATTCAAGAGAAGTGCACGTTCGTAGTTGAGCACTGCCTTGGCCGTATTCTTCAGCTTGAAGTACGCGTTTCCAAGATTATAATAGATGTCGGCCGATTCTCCCTGCGTCTGCAGGATTTCTTCATACAAGGACGCTGCCTCGCTGAACTTTTCCTTCTGGTATGCTTCGTCAGCTTCCGCCTTTGTGGAAGCTGCCACGGCAAACTGAATATACCCAATCAGGCCTATCAATAATAAAGACAATTTCTTCATATTTAGTCTGCTCTCCTATCCGTTTTAATGTTTGATACTGTTTTCCATTTTACTGATGACTTCCACAGAAGCGGAATATACCTTGTCCATCGCCTCGTTCTCGTTGCCCGGAGCATAACGTGCATATTCACATTCGTTGAGCACACCGATAAACTCGGCAATCAAGGCTTCCTGCACACCGTAGTTGGTCAGTTCGGCTTCAATGTTGTCTTTCGACAGCTGAGATACCGGAATACTGAGCTTGTCGCTGATGTATCCCCACAAAGCTTTCAGCACTTCGTCATAGAACTCATTCTTCTTGTTTTCTGCCAGCAACTTACCAGCCAGTTTCATACGGCGTGTAGCCACCTTGTTGGCTTTTTTGGTCTTCACCTTCGCCACGTTGGCATTTTCGAGGGCTTTCTGGCGATAAATCACTGCAAAGACAACGAACAGCAGCAACGGAATCAGGTAGCACAGGTAATATCCTACGGTACCGAAGAAGAAATCTCCCTTCGGACGAAGTGAAGAATCGCCCAACTTGATAAAGCGGATATCCTTACCCAGCATCTTCACGCTCTCCTTGTTGGTGAAGTCTGAAATTACCTGATCGGCATTTCCCTGTCCTTTGGCTACCTTCAGGTTGTAAGCCTCTGTTTTCAGAGTCTTGTAGCTGTTGCTCTTCAGGTCGAAGTAGGTAAATTCTACTGCCGGAATCGAAAAGTTGCCGGCATGACGCGGAATAGCCAGGTATTCGAATGTCTTCGTACCCGTCAGTCCACTGTTGGTCAGCTTATAATCATCGGTCACTTTCGGGTCATAGATTTCGAAATCCTGCGGGAATTTTACTTCCGGCGTACCGATAAGTTTCATGTTTCCTGTACCGCTCAGTGTCAGTTTGATGGTCACAGCATCGTTGGTCTTTACGTCAGTCGCATTGATAGACGATGCCAGTTTGAACTCACCCACTGCTCCAGAGAATCCAGCCGGTTTGGCAGGAAGCGGCTGTACGTTAATCACTACTTTCGGAGTCGTAATTTTCTTCTTCACTTCCACGTATCCTCCGCCATTGAAGAAAGCATCAAACGGGTCGTCCGAAACGGTCTGCTGGGCAACCACCCCATCAAATGTAATAGAAGGGATTTCCAGTTTACCCGTCTGCTGCGGGAACAACACATATTGGCTCCATACAGTCGTATTGTAGTTCCGTCCTTTATAATGTTCCAGCGTGAAAGTCTTCTGCTGCGGCAATTCCACCTCCTGCGTATGGAAACCCTTCAAATCGGGCATCTTGCCATACAACTGACGCAGATTCACCACGGTATATACCTTATAAGTCAGCAGAATGGCTTCCTGCTCGTGTACGGTGGTCTTGCTGGCTGTAGCCGTGATAAACAAATCGTTGGCTGAGATACGGCTGCCTGCTGCCTGACTGCGTGAAGAAGAAGCACTTCCTCCCCCGTTGTTGCCACTATTTCCCGAGTTCTGGTCCTGCGGAAGCACCTTGATGGAAATGGCATTGGAAAAGACTTTCTCTCCATTTACCTCTACACTGGCTGCCGGAATGGTATACGTACCGGGACTTCCCGCCAAGAGGATATAAGTGAACGCCGTAGAGCTGTTCGATGTACGCTTTCCGTTGATAATCTGAATACTGCTCTGCTGAGAGCGGCTCGGTCCCATCAGCACGTCAAAGCCCTTGATGGAAGGAGCACGGAAATCCTTGATGTCTTGCGAATTGACCGTGAATACCAGTCGTACCTGGTCACCGCTTACCACCACGTCGGCAGCTTCTGCCACAAAGCGTACCTTGTCGGCAGCTTTCACCTGCCACGCCGCAAGTATCGTAAAAAGTAAGAATATTATCTTTCGCATTATTCTGTTATTTATGATTATTCATTTGTTCTTCATTGCTTCCAGCCTTACCAGTCTTTTTCCAGCTTGCGTCCCTGCACCTGAATCTGCTTCTTCACCTTATCCTGCACGTTCTTTTCGTCCTGCATCACGGCGTTGAGCAACTGCTGGGCATTTTCCTTCGACATCTGGTTCTGGTTTTGCTGCTGTTGCTGCGGATTCTGCTGCTGTTCTTTCTTGTTCTGGTCTTGCTGGTCCTTGTTCTGCTGCTTGTCATCCTGCTTCTGGTCCTGCTTGTTTTGCTGCTGGTCCTGATTCTGCTGGTTCTGCTGCTGATCTTTCAACTGCTTCTGCGCCAGTGCCAGGTTGTAGCGGGTTTCATTATCCTTCGGATTGTTGCGCAAGGACTGCTTATAGGCTTCAATACATTGCGGCAACTGTTTGGATGACTGCAGAATGACTCCCATATTATGGTAAATCTGTGCCAGCTTCTTCTTGTCCTTCTCCAGACGAGACGCTGCATCAAACTGCTCCATAGCCTCTTTGGCCTTTTCCTGCATCATCAGCGCATTCCCCAGATTGTACATGGCATCGGCCGACTTGGGATTCAGCTCCAGCGCCTTCCGGTAGTCTACTTCCGCCTTGACAAACAAACTATCCTTGTAAAGCTTGTTGCCGCTTCGCAGATAATCACGGTCTGTTTTCTGTCCGTATCCGGCCACGGCAGTCAGGGCCAGACACATACACAGAATATATCCTTTCACTTTCATCTCCAGTTTCATTTAAAGAGTTTCACATTCTTGAAAAGCGGATTCTTGCGGTTCAGAATCATCAGGTCGGCAGCCAGTAAAAGAATAGCCAGCCAGGCCAGCACCTGGAACTGCTCGTCGAACTCCGTAAAAACCTGTGTCTCCACATCCGCCTTCGCCAGTTTGTTTATTTCCGCATTCAGTGCCTTTTCGGCATTGTTGGTATTGTCCACACGCACGTAAATACCATTTCCGGCTTTAGCAATCTCCTGACACATCTGTTCGTTCAGACGGGTCACGACCACATTACCGTCCTTGTCGCGACGGAATTCATTGGTACCTTCCACCGGAATAGGTGAACCATCGGGTAAACCTACTCCTAAAACGAATACACGCATACCCTTCTTGGCAGCCTCCTGAGCAGCCTCGATGGCTCCTCCTTCGTGGTTCTCACCATCGGTAATCAGCACGATGGCACGTCCTACTCCTTCATTCGGAGTGAAACTCTTCATAGCCAGGTCGATGGCGCCGCGGATGTCCGTACCCTGTGTGGTAATCAAGGAAGGAGAAATCGTTTCCAGAAACATCTTGGCCGATACATAGTCGCTCGTAATCGGGAGCTGTGTGAAAGCTTCACCTGCAAACACAATCATGGCCACTTTATCGTTGTTGAAGGTCTCCACCAAACGGGAAATCAGCTTCTTCGATTTTTCCAGACGGCTGGGAGTAACATCCTGTGCCAGCATGGAGTTTGAAATATCCAGTGCCACCACCGTTTCCACACCCTGACGCTTCACCGTTTCCATCTTTGAACCGAACTGCGGACGAGCCAGCATGAAAATAACCATGGCCAGCGCAGAAAGCGTCAGCCAGAATTTTACGTCCGGACGATATTTCGACACATCCGGCATGAGATGTGCCAGCAACTCCGGACTACCATATTCGCGCAACTTCTTGCGACGGCGATAGTTCGAATAAAAATAGAACACAGCCAGCAAGGGCAGCACAATCAGTAAATACAAATATTGAGGTTCTCCAAATCGAAACATGACTTCTTATTTTAAGGTATTTTCTTCAAAACTGTATTCCGCAAAAGAATTTCAAGCAAGATGCTCAGGAATGCAATCAGTGCAAACACCGCATAGGCTTCTTCACGTTTGCTGAATTCCTTCACGTTCAGTTTTGTTTTTTCGAGTTTGTCAATTTCACGGTACACTTCCTTCAGCTTCGTATTGCTGGTAGCACGGAAATAGTTTCCATTAGTTGTTCCGGCAATCTGACTCATGGTCTGTTCGTCGATTTCCACCGGCATCTGTACATACTGCACACCGGCATACGTCTGCATCGGATAAGGTGCCGTACCGTTAGTTCCTACACCGATGGTGTACACACGGATACCAAACTGCTTGGCTATTTCGGCCGCAGTAAGCGGAGAAATGTCTCCCCGATTGTTCACACCATCCGTCAGCAGAATAACTACCTTCGACTTGGCCTTGCTGTCTTTCAGACGACTCACTGCGTTGGCCAGTCCCATACCCAGTGCCGTACCGTCTTCAATCATTCCGCGCTGTACCATGTCGCAGCTCACACTCTGGAACAGATTCAACAGTACTCCGTGGTCTACTGTCAGCGGACACTGTGTAAATGCTTCTCCCGCAAAGATAGTCAGACCGATATTATCGTTCGGACGCCCGTTGATAAACTCTGCCGCTACCTGCTTGGCTGCTTCAATACGGTTCGGCTTCAAATCCTCGGCCAGCATACTGGTCGACACGTCGACCGCCAGCATGATGTCAATACCTTCAATCTCCGTGTTCTGCCAGTTATCGGTAGTTTGCGGGCGTGCCAGTACCAGCACAATCATCACAAACGTCAGAATACGAAGCACAAACGGCGCATGCAGCAAATAAATCTTCCAACTGCGCGGAGCCTTCATGTACATCCGTGTGGTAGATACCTGCATGGTCGGTTCCGCCTTTTTGCGGCGCATCACGTACCACACGATATACGGAATCAGCAGCAAAAGCAGAAACAGATATTCTATATTCGCAAAAATCATAGTCTCAATTCATTATTAAATTAGAAAAAGAGGTCGATGATATGGCGCACAGACAAATACAAAGCAATCAGTGCGGCCACACCCGTAATGGCAATGCTGCACAGCAAGGCAATTCGTCCCTGTTTGGAACGCTTCTCCTCCACTTTGATTTCCGTCGGCTCCTTCTTGGCGTTCGGATCTTCCTCTATCTTAGTCTGGTTAATGAAATCTACCGCATTCACCAGGTTCATATCGTTTTCATTCATCAGCGGCGCATATTTCGCAAACTTCACCAGGTCGGCTGTTTCAAACATCACCTTCAGGTCGTGGATAGATTCCTTGTCCTTCTCCTCCAACAGACGCTCGATAATTTCTGCAGACGTCATTTCCATGGCATTGAATCCGAAACGCTCCTTTATATATATACGGATAACATCGGTCAGCTCCGTATAATAAGCTTTCGGATCTTCACGCTTGGCCACCTTGTCTGCCTTGATGGTTTCAATCTTCTTCATGGCAGCCAAATGAGGCGGAAGTTTAGGTTCTACCTTAATAATCTTGATGATAGGCTTATTGTCACGATAGCGAATGATAAAGAAGGCCGTCACCACTCCCAAAGCAATCAGCAACAGGATAGAATATACCATCGGTGCCAAGTCTTCCCAGGTAAGAGGTACTTCCTGAATGGACTTCGGACCAAAGAACTGGTCAGGATGCAAGGTATCCACCGGAATGGAGTACACTTTCAATGCCAGGGCTTTTGAACGGTAAGCCTTGTCATTGACCAGCACTTCAAACGGCGGAAGATAATACAGAGCCGAATCAAAAGAAGTCACTGTATATTCCTGTGACACCAGCCAGCGCTTGTTGTCGTTCAGCAGCTGCGTGTCGGGATTGGCCACATCCAGAATCTCCACTCCCCTGACCAGCGTATCACGCAGCAACGGCAGGCGCAATTTCTGGTTGGCATCCATGCTGACCTGCAATTTGATTTTCGCCTGCTCGCCAATAAGCAGCTGCAAGGAGTCGATGGTAGCTTCCACCGTTACCTGCTGGGCTTTCAGACCCGTTGCACAGCATAAAATCAATACAGCACAGCAACATGCCTTTATCATTTTTGAGTAGTATAATAAGAGATGTCTCATGTCAACTGTCAGTTTCGTTTTGCAAATAAATTCAGCAATGCTTTCACATAATCCTGATCTGTACGTACAGATACAGAATCCACATTGCTGTGAGTAAATGTGTCATTCAGCTTCTGCTGCTTTTCCTTCCACCAAGCATGATGTGCATTACGCAATGCCTTTGATGAAGTATCAATCCACTGCTCATGACCTGTTTCCGCATCACGCACGTGCATCAGTCCCACGTCCGGAAGTTCTTCCATACGACGGTCGTACACCTGCACAGCCACCACATCATGTTTCCGGTTGGCAATCGTCAACGCATTCTGGAAATCACGTTCGTCAATAAAGTCGCTCAGCATAAAGGCCGTACAGCGTTTCTTCAGCACATTCGTCAGGTACTCAATGGCACACTGCAAATTGGTGCGCTGACTTTCCGGCTTGAAATCAAGCAGTTCACGAATGATATACAGAATATGCTTGCGGCCCTTCTTGGGAGGGATAAATTTCTCGATACGGTCGGAAAAGAAAATCACGCCGATTTTATCATTGTTCTGAATGGCGGAAAAGGCGATTGTAGCTGCAATCTCCGTCACCATTTCTTTCTTCAGCTGCTGAATGGTACCGAAGTCCAAACTGTTGGACACGTCCACCAGCAACATGACCGTAAGTTCACGTTCTTCCTCAAAGACTTTCACGAATGGTTTGTCGAAGCGAGCGGTCACATTCCAGTCAATATCGCGCACGTCATCCCCATACTGATACTCGCGGACCTCTGAAAAGGCCATACCACGCCCTTTGAAGGCCGAATGATACTGACCGGCAAAAATATTGCTCGAAAGTCCCCGGGTCTTGATTTCAATCTGACGGACACGCTTTAAAAGTTCACTTGTCTCCATTCCTTTAATATTTGACCGTGTTCCTCTGGAGCAACCAAAGGAACACAGCTTAGTCATTTATAATCATACAGCCTTCCGACTGCGAATAAAAGCCGACGGGAACTCTCTTCCCCGTCTGCAACCGTTACAGGTTCCAATGAATCAGGGCACTTCAACCTTGTTCAGAATCTTGCTGACGATTTCATCAGAAGTCACGTTGGTAGCTTCTGCTTCATAAGTCAATCCGATACGGTGACGAAGCACGTCATGAGCTACGGCTCTCACATCTTCCGGAATCACGTATCCACGACGTTTGATGAAAGCGTAACTACGTGCAGCCAGTGCCAGATTAATAGAAGCACGAGGAGAACCTCCAAAGCCAATCAAGCCCTTCAGTTCTTTCAAGTCGTATTTTTCCGGATAACGGGTAGCAAATACGATATCTGCAATGTACTGTTCAATCTTTTCATCCAGGTATACCTGACGAACCACTTCACGGGCAGCAATAATGTCTTCAGCCTTCAAAATAGGACGAACTTCCGTACGCTCTCCCTTGATGTTCTGACGGATAATCTTCTTTTCTTCTTCCAGCTTCGGATAATCAATAATCACCTTCAGCATGAAACGGTCTACCTGTGCTTCAGGCAACGGATAAGTACCTTCCTGCTCAATCGGGTTCTGCGTAGCCATTACCAGGAAAGGCTTCGGAAGTGCAAAAGTCTGCTTACCCAGTGTCACCTGACGTTCCTGCATGGCCTCGAGCAAGGCACTCTGTACTTTAGCCGGCGCACGGTTAATTTCATCGGCCAGTACAAAGTTGGCAAAAACCGGTCCTTTGTTGGCCACGAACTGCTCATCCTTCTGACTGTAAATCATCGTACCGATAATATCGGCCGGCAGCAAGTCAGGAGTAAACTGCACACGACTGTATTTTGAATCGATCAATGAAGCAAGGGTTTTGATTGCCAAAGTCTTTGCCAATCCCGGAACACCTTCCAGCAGAATATGTCCGTCGGAAAGCAACCCAATCAATAAAGATTCGATAAGATGTTTTTGACCTACGATTACCTGATTCATTCCCTCCATCAGGTTTGTCACAAACGCGCTCTGGCGTTCGATTCGTTCATTCAATTCACGAATGTCAATAGCTTCAGCCATAATTTTCTTCTATTTTAGTTCTCTTTTTTTTCATTAAAAAATGCCCTTTCAGAACATATATCCAAAAAGACACCCCAAAATTAAGGTATTCCCTTAACAGGCACAATAAATTTTGATAAAAAAATATAGACGGGTTTCGCCTTTTAAGGCTTATTGAACTAAAGAAAATTAAAAAGGCCTTGTTTGAATTGAAACAAGACCTCTCGTTATTTTTTAGGAGTAAGTTGCGGAATCTGAATTGTGGTACCCACCGGCACGTTATCCGGATTTTTGATAATAGCCTTATTGTGCTTCACCAGATAAGGCCATAGTTTTTTATTTCCGTAGAATTTCAGGGCCACCCGTACCAGACTCTCCCCCGGCTTGAGCGTATATGAGCCCTGATTTCCAGTTATCTGGTATTCAACCGTATCGGCTAAGGTTTCCCTTTTCGGTACAGGCGTAGAAGCTACGGGAGTTTTTTCTTCTTTCTTCGCAGCGGTTTTCAGTGTATCCGTCTTCTGCACCAAGGAAGAATCCGTTTTTACGACTAAAGTATCAGCCAACTGCAAGGAGTCCGAAACCACAACAGGTGCAGGCGTTTTCTGTGTTTCGTTCATCAACTTCTCTACCACCTGTTCCGGAATATACCGTCGGCCCGAGGTCAATACCCATGTCACGATTCCTCCTATGAAAATACCTGCCAGCAAGATGGAGGCAATCATACACCAAGGCACATTGGCTTCTTTACCTGAAGGAATCAGATCAGCAGCGGGAATCCTTTCTTCCTTTTCAGGCAACGTATCTTCCTGCTTTTCTTTCACCTCCTCTTCCTCAGAAATCACCTTCTCCGTTATTGACGCCTGAATAGGTTCCTCTTCTATCGGAGAAGCAGCTTCCGTTTGTGGCAAAACTTCATCAGTTTCTTCTGTAACCGGTTCTGTTGGGGATTCGATTACAGCATCAGTTTCTCCGGTCTTCTCCTCCTTGGTTACTTTCTCTTGAGATTCCGCCTCGGTTTCGCCCTCAGGCAGGTCGGTAAAATGCACTTCATCTTTCAGCAGTACCGGCTGGAAATGCACAAAAGGCTTATTCACCAAATCCTTCAATCCGGTTTCCGGGATAAACGAAACACGCGTATGCGACTGACTATCCGTAGTTTCCGGTCCGTTGGAAGCCGTTTCTTCCGTTGCGTCTACCGTAATCAGTTTAAACGTACCCAGACCTTTCACCTTTACATACTTGTCCCTTGCCAAAGCTTCTTCTATCAATGACAGAAATTCCTTGGCAAAAAGTGCCGCATCAGCCTGACTCAACTGGCTTTTACGGGCAAATAAATCCACAAGTTCATGTAAAGTTATTTTATCATTCATCCGACAAGACGTTTTTAACCCTTCCTTTTAACGAAGTAGCCGACTTAAAACTGACAGCCAGTTCGGGAGGTACCAGAAAGCGCTGTTTGGTGACGGGATTCACAGAAATATACTCCATCTTTTTCTCCACCTCAAACGAGCCGAAATCCTGTAGCACCACCGTCTTATTCTCCTGTAAAGACTGCGACACACATTCCGTGAAAGAAGCCAGCAAAGACGCTGTTTCCTTTTCGGTTTTCTCCAAACGACGGGAAAGTTCTTCTATGAATTCCTTGTTGGTCATTTTATTTTACGATTGTAGCATACAAATCAAAATCATCTGCATCGTACACCTTTACCCGATGGAAACTGCCGATTCTCAGACGGTGATTTTCCACCTTTATCAATACCTCCGGATCGACTTCCGGTGAATCAAACTGTGTACGGCCGATATAATAATCACCTTCCTTACGGTCAATGATTACCTTGAATTCCTGTCCAATCTTGCGATGAGACAAGTCGGCAGAGATTTCCTGCTGCAATTCCATCAGTTTATCCAGACGCTGCTGCTTGACTTCCTGCGGAATCTCATCTTTATAATGCTTGGCAGAATAAGTGCCTTCTTCTTCCGAATAGGCAAATGCACCCATACGGTCGAAACGTGCCGTACGGACAAATTCCATCAGTTCCTCAAAATCCTGCTCCGTTTCACCCGGATGGCCTACCATCAATGTAGTACGCAAATGAATGCCAGGCACTTCCTTACGGAACTTCTCTATCAGCTGATAGGTTTCTGCCTTCGTCACATGGCGACGCATCTTTTGCAGCATGTTGTCGCTGATATGCTGTAAGGCAATGTCCATGTACTTACATACATTATCGTTTTCACGCATCACGCGGAACAAATCTTCCGGGAAATGAGCGGGATAGGCATAATGCAGACGAATCCATTCCACACCCGGGATATGTGCCATCTGTTCTATCAGTTCCGGCAACATCTGTTTTTTATACAAATCCACTCCGTAATAAGTCAGTTCCTGTGCGATGACCTGAAATTCTTTCACCCCTTCGGAAACCAGCAAGCGCACTTCGTCCAGAATTTCTTCCATAGGACGAGACACATGTTTACCCGTAATGATAGGAATGGCGCAATAAGAACACTTGCGGTCGCAACCTTCTGATATTTTCAGGTATGCATAATGCTTCGGAGTCGTCAGATGACGCTCAATGGCAAATTCAGAATGATAGGCCTTTCCTAAATCGGCCAAAAGTTCATTCCAGTTGAACTTCCCATAGAATTTGTCGACCTGCGGAATCTCCATCTGTAAGTCCTTCAAGTAACGTTCCGACAGACAGCCCATTACATAAAGTTTCTTCAAGCGTCCTTCTTCCTTTGCCTGACAGAACTCCAGAATCATGTTGATAGATTCCTCTTTGGCATCACCAATAAAGCCACACGTATTGATAACGGCAATTTCTCCCTGCGGATGGTCGCTGTCATGTGTCACCTTGTAGCCGTTAGCTTCCAGCTGTTTCATCAGCTTTTCGGAATCTACCAAGTTTTTCGAGCATCCTAAAGTAATTATATCGATTGTATTCTTTCTCATTTTTCAGTGGTTGAGCCAAACAATGAATCTACAAACTCACGGCGGCGGAATATCTGCAAATCTTCCATACCTTCTCCCAGACCGATATATCTTACCGGAATCTTAAACTGGTCGGAAATTCCAATCACTACTCCACCCTTGGCCGTTCCGTCAAGTTTGGTGATAGCCATGGCGGTTACTTCTGTAGCCAAAGTAAACTGTTTGGCCTGTTCGAATGCATTCTGTCCCGTAGAGCCGTCCAGCACCAGCAACACTTCATGAGGTGCATCGGGTACTACCTTCTTCATCACATTCTTGATTTTTGTCAGCTCGTTCATCAAACCAATCTTATTGTGCAAACGTCCTGCCGTATCAATGATTACCACATCGGCATTATTGGCTTTGGCAGAGCTCAGCGTATCAAAAGCAACTGAAGCCGGATCAGCTCCCATTTTCTGTTTTATCACCGGCACACCTACACGTTCTCCCCAGATGTCCAACTGCTCTACAGCTGCGGCACGGAAAGTATCTGCAGCACCCAGATAGACCTTTTTCCCGGCTTTTTTAAACTGATAAGCCAGCTTACCGATGGTCGTCGTTTTTCCTACTCCGTTCACGCCTACCACCATAATCACATAAGGAGTCTTATCCTGAGGCACATCAAAATCGGCAGCATCCACCGTATTGTTTTCCATCAGCAACGCCGCAATCTCCTCACGAAGGATATTGTTCAGCTCCTGTGTATTCACATACTTATCCTTTGCCACTCTGGTTTCAATGCGCTTGATAATGTTCAGCGTAGTTTCTACTCCCACATCAGACGTAATAAGCACTTCTTCCAGATTGTCCAGCACCTCGTCATCCACCTTTGATTTTCCGGCCACCGCACGTGCTATTTTTCCAAATACACTTTCTTTGGTCTTAGACAATCCTTTGTCTAATGTTTCTTTTTTTTCCTTTGAGAAAAAACTAAAAAATCCCATACAACTTACTTTTATCAGTTTCTGACACAAAGATATAACTATTCTCGCTTTCACACAAAAAAAGTTCCTTCCATATTTAAATGAAAGGAACTTTTATTTAGCATTTTATATCTCAAAAGATAAATTATTTCTTGAAGAAGTCCTGTACTTTTTCGTTAGGAACCATTTGTTCATCAAAAACGTAAGCACCAGTTTTCGGAGACTTAACCATTTTGATAACCTTAGTATAAGAACGTCCTTCTTTACCTGTCTGAAGGGTTGCGACTGTTTTCTTTGCCATGGTCTGTTATTATTTAATTTCTTTATGAACTGTTACTCTTTTCAAAATCGGATTGTATTTCTTCAATTCCAATCTTTCAGTGGTATTTTTTCTATTCTTAGTTGTAATATAACGAGAAGTTCCCGGCATACCACTATCCTTCATTTCTGTGCATTCAAGGATTACCTGTACTCTGTTTCCTTTAGCTTTCTTAGCCATAGTCTTTCTCTCCTTTTAATTAACCAATAATTTTGATAGTTTTCCAATCACAATAACCTTTTGCTACCGCTTCGTTCAGCGCTGCATCCAGGCCTTTTTTGTTAATAACTCGCAAGCCGTTAGCGCAGATGTTCAGGCTAATCCAGCAATCCTGTTCTACATAGTAGAATTTCTTTGTAAACAAGTTCACATCAAAAGTTCTTTTTGTTCTTCTCTTAGAGTGTGAAACGTTGTTGCCTATCAAGGCTTTCTTTCCGGTAATTTGACAAATTTTCGACATTTCTATCTAGTTTTTATAGTTTTATTCCATGGTTCTCTCAAACGGAGTGCAAAGTAAGTGATTTTATTTTATATAAACAAATCTTTTTTCAACAAATTGAACTTTTACTCCTCTTTTCCTTGATTTTGGCATAATTCCAACAATAATTGGAGGGTTTTTGCCGTTGCAGCCTGAATATTTTTCTCACGACCTTCATCTTCGGTCAATTTAGCCGTAAGTACCGCATCTTTTGTTCCGGCTGCTACCCAAATCGTACCGACCGGCTTTTCCGGGCTTCCTCCGCCAGGACCGGCAATTCCGGATGTAGCCATTGCATAATCCACATCCAACGCCTTGATGGCACCCTTTACCATTTCCACAACGGTTTCTTCACTTACCGCCCCATGTTGTTCCAGTGTTTCGGCATTTACATATAAATGCGTTTTCTTTACCTCATCTGAGTAGGCTATAATTCCACCTTTATAGAAACGAGAACTACCTGGGATAGCAGTTATGATGGCTGCCACGTTACCAGCCGTACAACTTTCTGCAGTAGCCAATGTATAGCCTTCTCTCCAGAAAATTTCACTTATCTCCTTACTTAGTGTTTTGGTTTCTACTGACATAATCTGTTTTCTCTAAATTGTTACTTAATGGTTACCCGTGAATAAGCGGGTTTGTCTATAGTGCAAAAATCCTTGTCCAAAAACTTATAATATCCCGTAATGGCGATCATGGCCGCATTATCGGTAGTATACCCGAACTTCGGTATGAAAATGTTCCAGCCATATTTTTTCGCATGTTCACGGAAAGCGTTTCGCAGACCGTTGTTTGCCGAAACTCCTCCAGCTACGGCCACTTCCTTGATGCCTGTATCCTTTACTACCTTACGTAATTTATCCATCAGGATATCTACAATCGTTTTTTCCAACGAAGCAGCCAAATCCGTCTTATGATGTTCTACGAAATCGGGATCTTCTTTCATCCAGTCTCTGAGCGAGTACAGGAAAGAGGTTTTCAGTCCGCTAAAGCTATAGTCATAGCCCGGGATATGCGGTTTGCTGAATTTAAAGGCTTCCGGATTACCCTGACGCGCCAGTTTGTCGATAATCGGACCTCCCGGATAGCCCAGCCCCATCACCTTGGAGCACTTGTCGATAGCCTCTCCTGCCGCATCATCGATGGTCTGTCCCAACACCTCCATATCATTATACGCATTCACACGGATAATCTGAGAGTTTCCTCCCGAAACCAGCAGACAGATAAAAGGATATTTGGGTTGTCGGTTTTCACCGTCAGGTTCCTGAATAAAATGCGCCAGCACATGGCCCTGCAAATGGTTCACCTCTACCATCGGAATATCCAGCGAGCGGGCAAGTCCTTTGGCAAAAGACACTCCTACCAGCAAAGAACCCATCAGACCCGGTCCGCGAGTAAAGGCAATGGCACTCAAATCTTCCTTTGCCACTCCGGCACGTTTCAATGCTTCGTGCACCACCGGAACAATATTCTGCTGGTGTGCACGTGAGGCCAGTTCCGGAACCACTCCTCCGTAAGCTTCGTGCACCGCCTGGCTGGCAATCACGCTCGACAGCAATACGCCATCCTTTATCACTGCCGCAGAAGTATCATCACAAGAAGATTCTATTCCTAATATTATTGTACTCATAACGTTCTTCTATTATTAATAGGTCAATATTTCAAGTCCCTGCTCCGTCATCACAAAAGTATGCTCCCATTGTGCGGAAGGAAGCTCATCCTCCGTCACTACGGTCCATCCGTCTTCTTCGTCAATGAAGACTTCCCAGGTTCCCATATTAATCATCGGTTCAATGGTAAACACCATGCCCGGCACAAGCAACATACCTGTACCCTTCTTGCCAAAGTGTTCCACATCTGGTTCTTCGTGGAATTCCACTCCCACACCGTGACCACACAAATCACGCACCACTGAGAATCCGTTCTTCTTCGCGTGTTTCTCTACGGCATGGCCGATATCTCCCACAAAGCCGAAAGGACGGGCCGCTTCCATACCGACTTCCAGACATTCTTTTGCCACACGCACCAGTTTTTCTTTCTGCGGAGTGGTTTTTCCGATAATGAACATACGTGAAGCGTCGGCATAATAACCGTCCAGAATCGTCGTACAATCCACATTAATAATGTCGCCTTCTTCCAGAATTTCCTCTTCGCTCGGAATTCCATGGCAAACCACCTCATTAATGGAAGTACAACAGCTTTTCGGGAATCCCTCATACCCCAAGGTTGCCGGAATAGCTCCGTGATCGCGGGTATACTCATATACCAACTTGTCAATCTCAGCCGTACTCATTCCTGCATGGATTTCCTTTTCCACCAGGTCGAGCACTCCCGTATTGATAACGCCGCTACGACGAATTCCTTCAATCTGCTCCGGAGTCTTAATCAACTGGCGAGTCGGAACCAAATGCCCTTTATCCTGATAAAACAGCACTTTCTTGTCCAATTCCGTCAGTTCTGCCCCTTTGGGTACCCTCCAGTTTATCTTATGTCTCTTCATAATCGTCTTTTTTACTTATGTGCAAAGGTATAAGAAAAAAATGGAATAGCGTACGGGAAGCGATATAAAAAACGCTGGCAATTTGCAGGCACATTGTCACATTTCTGTAATATTATCATCAAAACAATTAATAGAAAAGAAAAATACGCTATTCCGATATTATTTTGTTAGCAGAAGATTTGTTACAAAAACAAATTTTTATATCTTCGCTCAGCTACTACATTACAATAACTACATTCATTTTTGGAATTATGATGAACAAAAACCAAATCGGAACAAATGCGGGTATCGTGTGGAAACTCCTTTCCGACAATGCCCACTGGGAGTACGACAAGCTTAAACAGGCATCCGGTCTGTCAGACAGAGACCTGAATGCGGCTATCGGATGGCTGGCCCGAGAAGACAAAATAGATTTTGACATTGACGAGCAGCATGACCGCTTGTTTTTACATGTCAATGTCTACATCGGTTAGCACAAAATACCATCAGAGAGAAGGCTCTGGTGGTATTTTGGTTTTATGTCAGACAATGCGGTTCACCGTCACATCGGGAAACTCATGAAGCATCATCAAGAGCAATCCTTCCTCATTCACTCTTTTCGCTCTGATTACCATTGTGATGCGATAGGCTTCATGGTTGTTCTCATACACCTTATTCATCTCGTAGGAGGTTATCTGAAAATTCTCGGAACTGAACTTACCGGAAAGGGCTTTCAAGGCCTCGGAATTCTCTGCCGTAAGCTCAATAATCATGCTTCGCATTCCTATACTTTTAAAACAATAGCTAAGAACTTCCAGTCCAGCTAACACCAGGAAAGTGGCCAGAATACCTATCATGTACATCCCCGACCCTACCGCCAGTCCGATTCCGGCCGTAGTCCACACACCAGCCGCCGTAGTCAGTCCGCGCACCACCTGCTTCTGCAACAGGATAATGGTACCCGCCCCAATAAAACCGATACCACTGACTACCTGAGCGGCCAGACGACTCGGATCCAGGCGCACCAAATCCTTCTCCAGCACATCCATAAAGCCGTATTGCGACACTATCATCAGCAACGCACTGCCCAGTGCCACCAGGAAATGCGTGCGATAACCCGCCTCTTTCGCCCGGTACTCCCGCTCAAGCCCGATAAGCACCCCCATCAGGCCGGCCACAAACAACCTTAAAGAAAAATCTACGTAAATATTCATATACTTTCAGCTAAAAGTTCTTTCCGAAAGATACGAAAAAAATAATATTCCTCCAACAATGGCCGACAAATGTCCGGCTTCAATGTAAAATTCAAAGACGATGACATTCTTCCCTTTTTCTGCAAATAAAAAACCAGCCTTATGCTTTCAATTCACAAACGAATAAAGCACAAGGCTGGTCGAAGAGCCTCTAAAGACTACTATTAAAGTTTTTCAGGAATCAATATCCGGGATTCTGCTGCAAATTAGGACAAGACAATAAAGCCGATTCAGGCACAGGCAGGAACCAGTTCTTTGGAGTTTCGAAACCGTTCACTCCAAACTTCATAGAAAGAATTCTGGCATACGGATAAAATTGTCCTGTGCCATACAATTTCGCAACGAATTCTTGCAATGTACTTTCTACTTCATCTATACTTACAGGAGCATATCCATATGAAGCAAGCAGTTCATTTACAAACTGTAAGGCTTTATTTATCGTACCCATTTTAAAGTTTGCATAAGCTGCCATAATCAGCACTTCTTTATACAACAAGGGATGTATGTATTTTCCGTCCGCATAGAAATCACCATAAATCACTTCTTTACTTTCACTGGATGACACCATAGTATGATCCAACTGAGGTTCAAGTCTGTAAACACCCGAAGCAATCACTTCTTCACAGGAATAAGCCGCTCCCTGCCAGTCCTGTCTTAGCAGATAAACCTTAGCCAGCATGACAGACAATGCATAACGTCGGTTCTCATCCACGTACATCGACAAGCTTTCCATCTGTTCAATCAACTGATCTTCCGGAATTACAGAACCGCGATCAACCATTTGTCCGTAATATCCATACAACTGGGTATACACCAGCGACAAATCCATCAATATGTTTTGTTTCAGTTCAAAATATTGTTCCTCAGTACTATTCGACAACACATCGACAAATTGATTACCCTTATTCACCAGATTATAAGCTTTACTCCACAAGCTATCTGAAAGGCTCCCTACCTGAGAGTAGTCAAAATTTGCATAGCCCTGTACCAATTTGCTCTCCGCTTCCACATTATACCGCATATAATCTGTCAGTACGTCTTTCCACGCCACGCGCACTGAATCGGCATCCGGAAGTTCTTCCGGCACTTCGGGTTCCGCAATATCTGTAGTCATATACACGGTCTTTGTAGATGATTTTACATCATCTTCGTAGCCTACGTAATAAGGCAATTCAAAATCCACCTTATCCTCTTTGGTGTGCATTCCGTCAGCGTTCAAGTCCACATACATAAACTTTCCTGCATTATCTACGCCAGCCAGCAGGTAATTGTCATATTTATCACTATAGTCGACCTTATATACATTGAACACGATTTGATTCTCTGTATGCTTGATTACGACCTGACCTTGCTCATCGGTTTTCCATACGCCCAAAGAATCACCTTTCGTATAAATTCCCAATGAATCTTTTCCGACCTTATTCACTACTACCGCCACGTCTTTCAACGGACTCTCAGAACTATTTCCCTGATTAATTGCATACACGTTAATCGTCGTTACATACACATTTACAGGCTCAGACTGCTGTTCCATCACTTCAGGTACAACGTACACATAGCTGTTGCCTGCCTGGATGGCTTCACCTTCTATCACTACTCCATTAATATAGATATCTTCGCCCGTTCTGGTCACATACAAGCTCTCACCGCTAATGCTTTCCAGCACTTTTCCATCCGTCAGGTCCACTTTCCCGTAACGTCCTTTGGCAATATGTCTCTTTACTGAAGTAGAATCAAGAGCAGCACTTCTTGACATGGCGGCCGACGAATTACGTACGGCAAACACAGTCAATTCATCTTCTTCCAAGTCGGCCACATTTACGGTTTTCAGGACTTCCACAAAATCACTGATTTCATCGTTTTCTTCCAAGGCTGATACAATTTCCTTCACCTCTTCTTCCCCTTTTGAAGGTGGAGTAATCTCTGTTTCTTCCGAACATGCCGCAAATGTAAGGAGCATGCCAATCAGATAAAAATAAAATTTTCTCATAGTTTTAACTAGATAAAACATTAATATTAAACGTAATAGATTTTGCAAAAATAAATAAAAATATCCTCCAGTTCATCACTTATTCAAGCATTAACGTATATTAAAAGCGGAAGAATTTTTTCTTCAGAGCACAAGAAGCCGAAACTCAAGCACATCAACAAGCGCACGTGCTTGACTATTGTATGTTTCTCCAACCGAAAACGTATGTTTTCCGAAGCGAAAACCTATATCTTCCCTCGGGAGAACATAAGTTTCTGCCTTGGGAAACATAGAAAGCCGAAAGACATTTCTCTCATACCTCACCTGCGTCTTCACGAGAACGGTATCTCCCCAGCCAAGATTTATCTTTCCGCTCCTACATTTCCGTAGTTTCGTTTTTTTCCGTAATTTTACGCTCGATTTTACAGCATAACTTTATGAAATATAAATTATTAGTATTAGACCTCGACGGAACGCTTACCAACAAGCAGAAAAAAATTACCCCTCACACCAAGGAAACACTGCTCAAGATTCAGGAGCAAGGAGTAAAAATTGTACTTGCCTCGGGAAGACCCACGTACGGCATTGCCCCGCTGGCAGAGCAACTGGAACTGCAAAAGTATGAAGGCTACATTCTGGCTTACAACGGCGGAGAAATCATCGACTGGAAAACCAAGGAGCTGATGTACAAGAACCTGCTCGACCATGATGTGCTTCCCTATCTTTACGAATGTGCCAAGAAGAACGATTTTGCCATTGTGACTTACGACGGGGAATATGTGCTGACCGAGAAACCGGACGATGAGTATGTGCTCAAAGAGGCCTTGCTCAATGTCATGAAAATAAAGAAGGTAGACAATTTCCTGGATGCCGTGAAACATCCGATTGCCAAATGCCTGATTGTGGGCGAACCGACCCGACTGGCCGAGCTGGAGAAAGAGATGTACGAACATCTGAAAGACCGCATGGGGGTTTTCCGCTCAGAGCCTTATTTCCTGGAACTGGTTCCTAAAGGCATCGACAAGGCCCAGTCGCTGGCCGTGCTCCTGAAGGAAATCGGACTTACCCGTGAGGAAATGATTGCCATCGGCGACGGATTCAACGACCTGTCCATGATTCAATACGCCGGACTGGGCATCGCCATGGCCAATGCACAGGAGGTGGTAAAAGAAAACGCCGACTTCATCACTTTGTCCAATGAAGAAGACGGCGTGGCCTACGCGGCTGAAAAATTTATTCTGTCTTAGGCTTCCGGTCGAAGAACGGATTCTTGGATGATGCACTCACGGGTATGGCGTACACCTGGGTGCATCCATCCAGCCAGTCCAGCTGCTGGGCCGCCAGACCAGCCGAAAACATCACACGCGTATCTACCCGATGGTCGGCTGCTACCGAACAAGCCGAACCGATGGCAATTCCTACATCCACACTATTGATGGCACAGGGTACTCCCTTTTTGCGGTCTCCGCAATGCTCATATCCGCAATGCCCACAATCCAGCCCCTGCGGAAGCGAGCGCGTACCTATCAGCACCACACACTCTGCCTGGAGAATGTTATCCGCATCGCGCAGGAAAAACTTAAAACCATTGTCTTCGTACATCTGCTTCATCGTATCAGAAAGGATACGGATGTTGCTTTCCGTCACCATGGCCACTTCAATAATGTCTACCCCCTTTCCTTTGGGAGCCGTACGTGCCGCCGTCATCATTTGTTGCGCCACCTGCAACACTTGTTCATGACGGCTGTCTCTTTCATTCAGTATCATATTCCATTAAAGTTAAAAACATACATACACAAAAAGGGTTATATCCGAGCTTTTGCCATAAGGCGTCAGATGCTCTAAATATAACCCTTTCTCGATAAATCCGCTACGGATTTATTTCTTTTTTCCTTTTTTCAGGTCATTTTCATGAATGGCCTCTTCTACTTGATAAGCCGGAGCATGTTTTTTATGCATACCCTTCGGTTTTTTATTACCGGCAGCTCCCATAGTAAATACCTCCTTTCAATTCCTTAAAAAGGTCAATGTAAAAATGTGATTATTTAAGTATATCCAACTGTTTGAAACACTTAATCAATTTTTCAATAGCGAAGTCCACCTGTTCTTTGGTATGAGTAGCCATCAATGCAAAACGCACCAGTGTATCCTGAGGAGCACAAGCTGGAGGAATTACCGGATTGATGAACACTCCTTCGTCGAAGGCCAGCTTGGTTACTTCGAAAGTCTTGTCCGTATCGCGTACGTACAGAGGGATAATCGGACTTTCTGTTTCACCGATTTCAAAGCCTGATTCACGGAAACGCTTCAGAGAGTAGTTCGTGATTTCCCACAAACGCTGCTGACGTTCCGGTTCTGTCTTGAAAATGTGGATGGCTTCTCTAGCCGCAGCCGTAGCAGCTGGCGTGTTACTTGCCTGGAATATATAAGAGCGGGCATTGTGGCGCAACCAGTTGATTACGTCCTTGTCACCTGCTACGAAACCACCGATAGAAGCGAGTGATTTACTGAATGTACCCATAATCAGGTCGATGTCTTCCGTTACACCGAAATGGTCGCACACGCCTCGTCCCTGTCTTCCGAATACACCCAGACCATGTGCTTCATCCACGTAGATGCTGGCATTGTATTTCTTCTTCAGGCGGACGATTTCCGGCAAGTTGGCCAAATCACCTTCCATAGAGAACACGCTATCCACCACAATCAGTTTGATAGCATCCGGTTCACACTTCTGGAGCTCTTTTTCCAGGGCATCCATGTCGTTGTGTTTATACTTCAGCTGGGTAGCAAAAGAAAGACGACGTCCGTCCACGATAGAAGCATGGTCACGGTCATCACAAATGATGTAATCGCCACGTCCGGCCAACTGAGGAATCACACCTTCATTAACCGTAAATCCGGTAGAGAAACATAGTGCTTCATCTTTACCGACGAATTCTGCAAGTTCTTTTTCAAGTTCTACATGAATATCCAGCGTTCCATTCAACAGACGAGAACCCGCGCATCCTGTACCATATTTACGAGTAGCAGCAATAGCCGCGTCGATGATTCTCTGATCATGAGTCAGACCCATATAGGAATTTGAGCCGAACATCAATACTTTCTTTCCGTCCATCATTACCTCTGTATCCTGGGCACTGTCTATTTCACGAAAGTACGGATAGACACCTCTTTCCATGTACATCTGAGGTACTCTGAATTTACTTAATTTTTCTTGTAATAATCCCATATTCTAATATCTGGTAAGCATCCCAGCTTACATTAAACTTCATTACTTGTGCAACCGTTTCGTTACATCATTTTCATTAAGAACGTGCAAAGATACAAAAAACTCAAAATTCCGATACGAATCCCTGAAAAAAAATAACAAGAGTATCAATTATAGGGGCAATTTGCCCTAAACTATGAAAGATAATATTATTTTTGTACTCCCAAATTTTAAGGAAACAGGTTTATGGAGACAAAAAAGCGAATCACCTTTGTGGTAAACCCCATATCCGGCACTCACGGAAAGGAATTCATCCTACGACTTATTGAAAAAGAACTGGACCATTCTATATATGACTATTCTATCCGGAAAACGGAATATGCAGGTCATGCTTCCGAGATAGCCGCACAAGCCGCTGCTGAACATACAGACATTGTAGTAGCCATCGGCGGAGACGGTACCATCAATGAGATAGGACGGGCGCTTATCCATACCAATACCGCAATGGGGATTATTCCATGCGGTTCGGGCAACGGACTGGCACGCCATCTTCATATTCCTATGGAGCCGAAGGGAGCCATCAATGTGCTCAATGCCGGAAATATCAAAACAATAGATTACGGTATCATTGACAATCACCCCTTCTTCTGTACATGCGGAGTGGGATTCGATGCCTTCGTGAGCCTGAAATTTGCTGATTCCGGGAAAAGAGGTCTGCTGACTTACCTGGAAAATACACTGCACGAAAGCCTGACGTATGAACCGGAGACGTACGAAATAGAGAACTCTACGGGTACCGTCCGCTACAAAGCATTCCTGATAGCCTGTGCCAATGCATCGCAATATGGCAACAATGCCTACATCGCCCCGCAAGCCTCGCTGACCGACGGCATGATGGACATCACAGTGCTGGAACCGTTTACTGTGCTGGATGTGCCTTCTCTTTCTTTCCAGTTGTTCAACCGGACACTCGACCAAAACAGCCGTATTAAAACGATGAAGGACAAGAGCATCATCATACACCGTGCGCAGGAGGGAGTGTTCCATTTTGACGGAGACCCGATGATGGGCGGAAAAGACCTGAAGGTGGAAATCATTCACCAGGGGCTACACGTCATCGCACCGATACGTCCCAAGCAAATGCCTTCTCCCCCGCTGAACATTCTCCAGCACTTCACCGACTTTATCGGCCGACGTCCCATCACTTCGGCCATTGCCCAAAAGCACAAGCAACTCCTGATGCTGAACCATCACATCCTGAGACGCTTGTCGAAGAAATAATCATTCCATCTTACAAGGCCAGATAGAAATCTCTGGCCAGTTCACGAAACTCCGGTGTATAGACATGACGTTCCGTCTCGATGGGAAGGTGCGTGATTTCCGTCTGTGCACAAGGATGCTTCACGAACGCCATCAGCACACGCTTGGCGGGCAATTCCTGACGGGGATGTACCCACGTCTGGCGTGAAAGATGCAAGCCTTTTCCGAGGGCTAAGGCCACAAAATCGGCCGAGGCCGTAGCCGGAAGCACCACCGAAAAGCTACCTTTTTCGGACAACAAAACCGAAACTTTCGACAACAAGGCGTCAAAGTCCAGTTCATCGGTATGCCGTGCCATGTTCCTCTGCGCCTGAGGGCATTTCACTGACTCTACAAAGTACGGAGGATTCGACACGATGGCGTCAAAACATCCGTTCCATTCTTCCGGTGCTTTCCGGATATCAAGCCGTTCCACCTCCATCCGGTCAGACCAGGGCGTACGGGCCACGTTTTCACGAGCCTGCTCCACGGCCGCTTCGTCAATATCGACGGCGGTTACAAAGGCATCCGGATTCCGCTGGGCCAGCATCAGAGCAATCAGTCCGCTTCCGGTACCAATGTCAAGCATCCTCCCCGCCCCGTCCACTTGCGCCCATGCGCCGACCAGCACCCCGTCAGTGCCTACCTTCATGGCACACTTATCATGAAAAACTACAAATTGCTTGAATTGAAAATATGGATTTGGCATAACTTCCTTCTAAAATTTTACGCCAAAATTAGTGAAATCTACCCAGAAAACGCTTCAGCCTGCCATTATTTTACATAATAAAAGAGGTATTTGACACAAATAGTTTCCAAATTACATGCGGAATGATTAACTTTGTGCCGTTTTTGAGTAATAAAAAAGCTTCTTAATTCAGAAGAGAAAACAAGTATGGTAAAAAAGACAAAAAACAATGAGATTCTGGTAAGTGCAGAAGGTAATGACATTCCGATGATGGCAGAAATTGAAACGCTTCCGGTGGACAATGCAACGGATGACCTCACGGGAGAACTGCCCGTCATGCCCCTGCGCAACCTTATGATATTTCCCTCTATTGTCATGCCCGTCAGTGTAGGCCGGCAACCCACATTGAAATTAGTCAACCAGGCACTTCAGAGCAAAGAGCCTATCATCATTACCACGCAGAAGGTGAGTGAGGTAGACTCGCCCAAGCAGAAGGATTTGTTCCCCATTGCGGTAATCGGTAAGGTGCTCCGGGTATTTGAGATGCCGGGAGGAACCATTACGGCCATCCTTCAGGCTACGGGTCCGAAGGTGCAACTGGAGGAAATCACTTCTACCCGTCCCTTCCTGAAGGGTAAGGTTTCAGTGATTGAAGAGGACATGAAGGACGAGAAATCCGATGAGTTCAAGACACTGATTGACACTTGCAAGGAGTTGAGTGCCAAGGTAATTGAGCTGTCCGATGAAATTTCGCCCGATACTTCTTTCGCCTTGAAGAACCTGGATAACAACGAGGTGCTGGTCAACTTCATTTCCGGCAATTTCCCCTTCCCTATCAACGAGAAGTACGAATTGCTTCAAACGAACAACCTGAAAGACCGGTTGTACCGCCTTATCCAGTTGCTGAACAAACATATCCAGCTGGCCACCCTGAAACAGAACATCCAGATGCGTACGCGCGAGGAACTCGACCGCCAGCAACGTGAGTACTTCCTCCAGCAACAAATCAAGAACATTCAGGATGAGCTGGGCAACGGACAGGATGACGAGATTGACGAACTGCGCAAGAAGGGAGAAAAGAAACGCTGGAAACCGGAAGTAAAAGAGACTTTCGAGCGTGAATTGTCCAAACTGGAACGTATCAACCCGCAATCGCCCGACTATAACGTGCAACTGACTTATCTTCAGACATTGCTCTCACTTCCGTGGGGTGTGTATACACAGGATGTCATCGACATACCGAATGCCAAAAAGATACTCGACAAGGAGCACTACGGACTGGAGAAGGTGAAAGAACGTATTCTGGAACATCTGGCCGTGCTGAAGCTGAAAGGTGACCTGAAGTCGCCGATTATCTGCCTCTACGGTCCTCCGGGAGTAGGAAAGACTTCTCTGGGACGTTCCATTGCCACGGCCCTGAAACGGAAATACGTACGTATGTCACTGGGTGGCGTGCACGATGAAGCCGAAATCCGTGGTCACCGCAAGACGTACATCGGTGCCATGCCGGGACGTATCATCAAGAGCCTGATCAAAGCGGAAACCTCGAATCCGGTCATCATTCTGGATGAGATTGATAAGTTGAGTAGCGATAGCCATGGCGACCCAAGCTCGGCCATGCTGGAAGTGCTCGACCCGGAACAGAACAACACGTTCCACGACAATTACGTTGACATTGACTACGACTTGTCGAACATCATGTTCATCGCTACGGCCAACAACCTGGGTACCATCCCATCGCCGTTGCTCGACCGTATGGAGCTGATTGAAGTGAGCGGTTACATCACCGAAGAGAAGATTGAAATCGCCCGCCGTCACCTCATTCCGAAAGAGATGGAGAAGAACGGCCTGAAGAAGGAACACGTGAAGTTCAGCAAGGCGGCCATTGAATACATCATCGAGAACTATACCCGTGAAAGCGGTGTGCGTGAGCTGGAAAAGAAAATCAGCAAGGTAATGCGTAAAATCGCACTGGAAATTGCCAGCGATGAGTTTACCGGCACACATGAGCTGAAGCCGAAAGATATTGAAAAGTTCCTCGGCGCACAAGAATATTCCCGCGACAAATACCAGGGCAACGAATATGCCGGCGTAGTGACGGGACTGGCCTGGACGGCCGTAGGCGGTGAGATTCTGTTCGTAGAAACCAGCCTGAGCCGTGGAAAGGGACAACTGACCCTGACCGGTAACCTGGGCTCGGTAATGAAGGAATCGGCTATGCTAGCACTGGAATACCTGAAAGCACATAGCCACCTGCTCGATTTGCCCGAAGGTATCTTCGACAACTGGAACATCCATATCCACGTGCCGGAAGGAGCCATTCCGAAAGACGGTCCTTCTGCCGGTATCACGATGGTTACCTCACTGGCGTCTGCCCTGACCCAGCGGAAAGTAAAGGCCAACCTGGCCATGACGGGCGAAATCACCCTGCGCGGAAAAGTGTTGCCGGTAGGCGGTATCCGCGAAAAGATTCTGGCCGCCAAACGGGCCGGCATCAAGGACATCATCTTGTGTGAGGAAAACCGCAAGGACATCAACGAAATCCAGCCGATGTACCTCACGGGCATGACCTTCCACTACGTGAAGGACATCAAGGAGGTGCTCCGCCTGGCGCTGACCGACGAGAAGGTGGCCGATGCCATCGACTTTACCATCAAAGAAGATAAAAACAAAGAAAAACCTGCACAATGAAATTTGAATTACAATATACGGACCCCAAATCGAATGCCCGTGCCGGTCTGATTACAACAGACCACGGGCAGATTGAGACCCCTATCTTCATGCCGGTGGGCACACTGGGTACGGTGAAAGGCGTGCATCTTCACGAACTGAAGAACGACATCAAGGCTCAGATTATCCTGGGAAACACGTACCACCTCTACCTGCGCCCCGGACTGGACATCATCGAGGGGGCTGGTGGACTCCATAAGTTCAACGGATTCGACCGTCCGATGCTGACCGATAGCGGCGGCTTCCAGGTATTCTCTCTTTCCGGCATCCGCAAGTTACGCGAAGAGGGCGTGGAATTCCGCTCGCACATCGACGGCTCGAAGCACTTGTTCACTCCCGAACGGGTGATGGACATCGAGCGTACCATCGGTGCCGACATCATGATGGCCTTCGACGAGTGCGCTCCCGGTACTTCCGACTACAACTATGCCAAGAAGTCCATGGAGCTGACTCACCGCTGGCTGGACAGATGTTGTGCCCGCTTCAACGAAACGGAACCCAAGTACGGCTACAACCAGTCGCTTTTCCCCATCGTGCAGGGATGCGTATATCCTGACTTGCGTCGCCAATCGGCCGAATACATCGCCTCGAAGAATGCCGACGGTAATGCCATCGGCGGACTGGCCGTGGGTGAGCCTACCGAGAAGATGTACGAGATGATTGAGGTGGTCAACGAGATTCTGCCTAAGGACAAACCCCGCTACCTGATGGGTGTAGGTACTCCGGTCAACATCCTGGAAGGCATCGAACGCGGTGTGGATATGTTCGATTGCGTGATGCCGACCCGTAACGGACGAAACGGCATGCTCTTTACCAAAGACGGTATCATGAACATGCGCAACAAGAAATGGGAGAACGACTACTCGCCCATTGAAGCTGACGGAGCATCTTACGTAGACACGATGTACAGCCGTGCCTACCTGCGCCACCTGTTCCACGCACAGGAGCTGCTGGCCATGCAGATTGCCTCCATCCACAACCTGGCCTTCTACCTCTGGCTCGTAGGTGAAGCCCGCAAGCACATCATCGCCGGCGACTTCTCTACCTGGAAACCGGCCATGGTGAAACGTTTATCTACCCGATTGTAATTGTAGTTTACGACGATAAATATGAAACACAATGTGTTCCAGCTGTTCCGTTCCTACCTGCAAGCCGGAAAGGAACAACTGAAAAATTTAAAAGGAAACCCGTTCAAGAAGAAATGGTTGAAACGGCTGGACAGGTACATCATCGTGAAGTTCCTGGGCACCTACTTTTTTGCCATCGCCCTGATTATCTCCATTGCCGTGGTGTTCGACATCAATGAAAACATTGACGACTTCATCAACAACAAGGCGCCCATCAGTGCTATTGTCTTCGACTATTACCTGAACTTCATTCCTTATTATACGAACCTCTTCAGTCCGTTGTTCGTATTCATTGCCGTGATTTTCTTCACGTCGAAGCTGGCAGAGAACTCCGAGATTATCGCCATGTTCTCCACCGGAATGAGCTTCAAGCGCCTGATGGTGCCCTACATGATTTCGGCCGCCATCATCGCACTGGTCACCTACGTGCTGAGTACCGAGGTGATTCCTACCGGAAGCGTCACCCGACTGAAGTTTGAGCAGGTGTACAAGAACAAGAAGCGGGCTGACTACGTGCGCAATATCCAGCTGGAGGTAGATACGGGTGTAATTGCCTACATGGAGCGCTACGAGGACTACAACAAGACGGCTTACCGCTTCTCGCTCGACAAGTTTGAAGACCACAAGCTAGTATCACACCTCACGGCCCGCCGCATTACGTACGACACTACCACCGTGCACCGCTGGATTATCAAGGACTACATGATTCGTGAGATGAAGGGCATGCGTGAGACTATCACCCGAGGAGAGCGTATGGACTCCATCATCAACATGGAGCCGCAGGACTTCCTCATCACGCGCGGCCAGCAGGAAACGATGACCAGTCCCCAGCTACGGGAGTACATCGACAAGCAGAAGCAACGAGGCTTCGCCAACATCAAGGTGTTCGAAGTGGAATACTACCGGCGCATTGCCACCTCGTTTGCAGCCTTTATCCTGACGGTCATCGGGCTCTCGCTTTCGTCACAGAAACGGAAAGGAGGTATGGGACTTCACTTGGGAATCGGTATCGGACTGAGTTTCTCCTACATCCTGTTCCAGACCATCTCGTCCACCTTCGCCATCAACGGAAATGCGCATCCGAATCTGGCCGTGTGGATTCCAAACATTCTATACCTGTTCATTGCGATTTATCTCTACCGCAAGGCACCGAAATAAATACAAAAAATCTCCTCACAAATCACCACGATGCATGGGTTTGTGAGGAGACTTTACTTTCGCACACCGCCTTTTTACTTATCAATCTGACTCTCGGTAAACGGATCGGCACGATGCCCCATAAGGTCTATTTGTGAATATTCCCTGTCAAATTCCTCCATCTCGTAAGCCGTAAGTCGCACATGAGCTGCTCCCAGGAAATCATCGAGGTGGTTCGGATTCGTTGTGCCGGGGATGGGAGCAATCCATGACTTACGCGAAAGCATCCACACCAAGGCAAACTGGGCAGGAGTAATATTCTTTCGCTCTGCCCATTTACGTACAAGTGACACAAGCGGCATATTATGTTTCAAGGCTTCAGGAGTGAATTGTGGCAATGTGGCCCGCCGGTCGGGTTTCTCAAAACGACTTTCTTCATGAATCACTCCCGTAAGAAAGGCCCGTCCCAACGGACAATAAGGTACAAAACCGATTCCCAGTTCTTCCAGCGTAGGGAATATTTTAGTCTCCGGCTCGCGCCACCAGATGGCATACTCGCTCTGTACGGCCGAAAGCGGACAAACGGCATGTGCCCGACGAATAGAACACGCACTGGCTTCCGACAATCCCCAGTGCAAGACTTTTCCTTCCTGCATAAGTTTCTTTACCGTGTCTGCTACCTCCTCCATCGGCACCTTCGGGTCCACACGGTGCTGATAAAGCAAGTCTATGTGATCCGTACGCAAGCGTCGCAATGAACCTTCCACTGCCCGGCGAATATGGTCAGGCCGGCTATTCAAGACTGTGGGTTGCTTCTCTTCCACCCCGAAACCAAACTTCGTACCGATTTTTACTTTATTACGAAAAGGAGCAAGTGCCTCGCCTACCCACTCCTCACTGGTATAAGGGCCGTACACCTCTGCCGTATCGAAAAAAGTAACTCCCTGATCATAAGCCCGACGAATCAAGGCAATCATATCCTTCTTTTCATACCGTCCACCATAGTAGCCCACCATGGGAAGACAGCCCAGCCCGATAGCCGATACATCCAGTCCGCCCAGATTGCGATGTTCCATATCTCCACGTACAGACTGCTCCTTACCATCCGATGACTGAGAGAAGACCTTCGATACACCAGTCCATGCACATACCGCGGAGAAGGCGGCTACAGACGACATCTTCAAAAAATCTCTTCTATCCATAATCTGAATTTTTTTACGAGCCACTACGGCTCAACAACTCTCGTAAAATTTCCATTTCGTTATCTGTCAGGCGGAAAGGGAAGCTTTCCTTTTCAGGCGCGGGAACCTCGGCTTCCTGCACTAAAAAGCACTGCATCACTCTTTCCGTAGTCGTGCGATAACGGTCTGCCATGAAGCAGACCACTTCATCCTCGTATAAATTGGCGGGAATGTCCATTGCTTTATCCATCTTTCTTGTTTTCTTGATACGGCAAAATTACCCCGACACGGGCAGAAGGCCGTAACAATACCACGGAAGGTCGTACCGTTTTTACGGATTTTACCTGCTCACGTGCGGCCAATTGGCTGAGATAATGTATTTTTGTGAAGGGACATCCCGACAAAAACAAAAGAATGGTTATGAGCAAAATTTTGAAAATAAGGAACGTAGGCGACTATAGCCAGTGGGTGGGACATACGGACACGCATCCGCTGGTCAGCGTCATTGACTATGCAGAAGTGTCTCCCGTGCGCCATTGCCTGAACAACTATAGCGTGTATGGCATCTTCTTTCATGACGAGGCGAACATCGACCTGGCCTATGGTTGCGGCAAATACGACTACAAGGAAGGAACCGTCATTTGTGTGGCTCCCGGACAGATAGGAGGAAAGGAAGATAACGGCGAGGTGGTCAACCTGACGGGATGGGCCTTGCTCTTCCATCCCGATTTGTTGCAGGGCACGGCACTGGAGAAGCACATCAGGGAGTATTCATTTTTTGACTACCGCGTGAATGAAGCCCTGCACATGACCAACGAGGAGCACGACATCCTCGTGTCGCTGATGCGCCAGATAAAAGATGAGCTACAGAAAAAGCACGATGCGCTTCAGGATGCCATCCTCGTGGGCTACATCGAACTGATGCTGAACTTCTGCCAGCGTTTCTACAACCGCCAGTTCATCACCCGCAAGCTGGTCAATTCGGACATGCTCATGAAGTTCGACCAGCTCCTGCGCGATTACTACGAAGAGAAAATCCAACTTACCTCGGGCATGCCCACCGTGCAATACTGTGCCGACAAGCTATGCATGTCGGCCAACTATTTCGGCGACCTTATCAAGAAGATGACCGGAGACACGGCCAGCAACTACATCCGCCAGGACCTCATCCAGCGAGTGAAGAACGAACTCGCCAGCGGGGCAAACATCTCACAAGTGGCCTACGAATTAGGCTTTGAATACCCCCAGCACCTGAGCCGTATGTTCAAGAAGTTCTGCGGATATACCCCGACCGACTACCTCAGACAGATACAGAAAAAGCCCGGCTGCTGATTGTTTCGGCAACCGGGCTCTCCCGTCTCTGTACACATGACACATCACTTCAGGTACGTCTGGAAGAAGCGCGTAATCTTGTCAAAAGGAATCACATCCAGCTGGTCGTACAGGTCAACGTGGTTGGCTCCCGGAATAATCAGCAACTCCTTGTTGTCACCCTTCAGCTTCTTGAAGGCATCTTCACTGAAGTAGCGCGAATGAGCTTTCTCTCCGTGAATCATGAGCACGGCACTACGTATCTCATCGCTATACGACAGGATAGGCATGTTCATAAACGACAAGGAAGAAGTCTTGTTCCACCCGTTGTTGG
>ENA-OOXJ01000444-OOXJ01000444.1-human-gut-metagenome-genome-assembly--contig:-NODE-444-length-35642-cov-7.485795_pt1 | contig 35642 bp, 23 predicted proteins | sample MGYA00241587_ERZ501343 | MGnify/ENA primary metagenome ERZ501343 (study PRJEB25962, sample SAMEA2042918) | human gut metagenome | biome: human gut; feature: human-associated habitat; material: faeces... | reverse complement strand
ACGGAAAAACTTTCTCCCCTATCCGCGCTATCGCGCGGCAGGGGAGGACATTGCTGCGTTTCCCAATCTTGCAATTCAACTTCCATATTTGCTACGTATCTGCCGCACGTTCATAAAAACACGCCTTACCCACACAGAGAAGGACATTGCGTGGTTGCCCAACTTCGCAGTTTCATTACTTTACTCACAACCACAAACTCTCAATCACAGACCGCTACCGGCAATGTCTCCCTCTGTTTACGAAGCAATAGGGAGAGTCCGCGCTCCGCGCGGGTAGGGGTGCAGACATAATCCGCAAGGATTATTTTCTGCAAAAATGATGCATGACTCTCAACATAGACTATTTCTGAACCCCTCTGTTTTTCCGTCAGGAAAAACTTTCTCCCCTATCGACGCGTGTTGCGCGCGTGAACAGGGGAGAACATTGCTACGTTTCAACTGTACACTCTCAGAGTTCACAGCATGGTTGCTGACTTCACTATGTCGGGAGGGTGAAGGGATTGGAGATTTATTCTTCGACGATTTCGAGTGTTCCGAGTTCTTTAATGCTGCCCGATTCGGGATTGAATATGACGTAGGCGGGCGCTTTTTTGTCGGTGAACATTTTTGGTTCGAGTCCGAATGCCACTCCGAATTGGGCAACTTCCACGTTTTCCGTAGCGATTGTTTTGCCGTGGTAGGTAAGCGTCACGTTGGCTTTTCCCGGGATGGTATACATGACGGCTCCATTCGGAATTTTTTTGGTTTCGCCTTTGTCGTTTACAGGCAATTCTCCTTTTTCGGTGGTTTTCAAAGTGATATAAACGGGATCTCCGCTTAAATCGTTTTTATCGACAACGCCATTGACGTCCGACATGCGGAACACCACATCGCCATCGACATCTTTTGTCGGCACATAGTCTACGCGGAAAACTTTTGTTTCTGTTTGTGTCGTTCCCGTGAACATGGCTGTGAGCATTTGTTCTTGGCGGTTTAGCTCGTTGAGCATGAGTTCGAGCGACTGTCCGTCGGGCGGCATTTGGTCGGCGTTTCCGGACACGAGGTCATTGCGGCTTTCGCGCAATTCAAAAATTTTGGCGGCTGTGGTTTCGGCGCGTTTCATCATTGATTCGCTGGCAATCATGTCTTCTGTGAATGCGCTTGCATAGTCGGTGCCGTCGAGAATGCTTTTGTCGGGCATTTTGTTGCGTTTCCGCTTCACGACGGCTTCTTCGGGCTCAATGTTGATCGACAAAGGAAGCCCGTTTTCGTCGAGCATGAGAAACGGCGCAGAACCGCTTTTGAATTTCATCAGATATTCGTTTTCTTTATCGGGTACTCCGACGGGCGATATTTGCACGTCGCGAATTTCCCAAGTTTCGCTATCTTTGATCACCGGATTTTTTACTCCGAGATATTTGTCGGCATAACGGTAGTAGGGACCGGCTTTTTTGATTGTCTTGACGGCTTCGACTTCTATGTTCAAGTGGGTCACGGGCAAAGCGTAGATAATCCCGTATTCGTTATGCTTGTTGGCTGTGAGTTTTTGCGATTCTTGTGCCGTCAATGATGTCGTCATCGACAAAATTGCTGTTGCGGCAATCATGAACTTTAAAGTTTTCATAACAGAGATCGTATTAATTGATTTATTATTTTTCCATGATTTCTTTTATTGCAGGGCCAATGCTGTCGATGATGTCGGAAGCTACCATGCTGTATTCCCCATATCGGCGGCAAGCGATAGATCCGGCAAGCCCGTGCACGAACGCGCCCAGGGATGCAGCCGTGTCGGGACGGTGTTTTTGCGCCATGAACGCGGCTATGATGCCTGTGAGCACATCGCCGCTTCCGGCGGTTGCCATTCCTGCATTGCCGTTGGTGTTGATGAATACCGTTCCGTCGGGACGGAAAATAAACGTGTAGTGTCCTTTCAGCACGATTATTATTTTTAAGAATCTTGCCATTTCCACGGCGCGGAGGAAACGGTCTTCGTCGGAATAGTGGTCGCCGAAAAGCCTGTCGAATTCTCGCGCGTGTGGCGTGATGATGGAGTTTTGGGGAATGTCGTTTAAAAGGGAACGCCGTGCCGCGATACAGTTGAGCGCATCGGCATCGAGCACGATGGGAGATGATGCTTGTCGCAAGAAGGCTTCCATCGCGTCGGCAGTGAGCCTGTGCGTGCCGATTCCGGGCCCGATGGCAATTGCGTCGCAGTGTTTGTCGGGTTTGATTTCCGAGATGTGGCAATTGTCGGCATCTTGCCATACTACGGCTTCCGGAACGGCCGTTTGCAAGGGAATGTAGCAGCAACTCGGCGTATGCACGCCGACTAATCCGACTCCGGCTCTCATTGCCGCTTTGGCAGTCAGTATCGCTGCTCCCGACATGCCGAGGCTTCCGGCTGCGAGGTAAAGCCTGCCATAGGTATTTTTATCGGAGAAAGGATTTCGCGGCTTCAATTCCTCTTTCACTCCGAGGCTGTCAATCAGATAGTATGATGAAGGCGTTTTCCGAATGGCATCTTCGCTAAGCCCGATATCGAGCACTTTCCATTCGCCAAGGCATTCGGCATTTTCGGAAAAGAAAAATGCCAATTTCGGGAATTGGAATGTGAGCGTGAGGTTGGCATGCACGATATAGTTGTGCATGTTGCCTGCGTTGAATTCAGAAAAAAGCCCTGACGGCATGTCGATCGATACGACAAATGCTCCCGATTCGTAGATGGATTTTGCCAATATGGCGTAGCCTCCTTTGAGCGGCGACGAGAGTCCGTTTCCGAAAAGCCCGTCGATCACCACGTCGGATTCCGACATGTCGGGCAATGTGAATGTTTTCGTCACTTCGGTGAAATTCGGATAGCCGCTGTCCAAGAGTCGTTGCCTGTTGATGCTGCAATCGTGCGACAGATTGTTTTTTGTATTTATCAGGATTATTTCCGGCTTGTAGCCTTGGTCGATGAGCAGCCGTGCCACGGCGAGAGCGTCGCCGCCATTGTTTCCGGGACCTGCAAAAATGAGAATCCGTTGCGACGAGCCCCATCTCGACACGATTTCAAACGTTATAGCGGACGCTGCACGTTCCATCAAGTCGATGCTCGCAATGCCTTCGTTTTCGATGGTTGCGCGATCGATTTCTCTGATGTCGGAAGCTGTGAATATTTTCATTCTTAGAATGAATTGGTTTATGCAAATATAACGTATTTTGTCGAAATATGTTTCGATGAGGCATATCCTTATTCGAAAGGCGTATGATTTCAGTCGGAAGCAAGGGGTGGGTTGATGAGGAATATTTTTTTAGTGGCTCGTGTGAACGAAGTGTAGAGCCAACGATAGAAGTCGACGTTGGCATAGGCATTTTCAGGAATATACCCCATGTCGATAAACACGTTTTTCCATTGCCCTCCTTGTGCCTTGTGGCAGGTGACGGAATAGGCGAATTTCACTTGTAGCGCGTTGAAATACGGATTTTTCTTCAACCGTTTGAATTTTTCGCTTTTGCGCGTGATGTCGGCAAAATCGGCCATGACATTTTGGTAGAGCATTTCGCTTTGTTCGCGGTTGAGGGCCGGCGATTCAGAGTAGAGGGCATCGAGAATGATTTTTGCTTCGATTTCCATGCCGTAGTCGGGCAGTTCCAAGACGGCATCGGCAAAACGCAATCCGTAGAGCGACGTTTCGTTGGAGATGCGCCGCACGACAGCCACATCTCCATTGGCGATGAAATCCAAATTGTCGTAGCCTTCCGACCAAAAGTAATTGTTTTTGGCTATCAAAATCATGTCGCCCGACGCTATTTCGGCTTCCATGTAGAGCACGCGCGAGCGTATGCCTTGGTTGAACATCACTGCACGTTTGTTTGAACGGGTGACGACAATCGTTTCATCCATTCCGTCGGCATTGTAGCAATCTTCAATTCTTTCGGCAAGCGATTCTCCGCTGATGATTTCAATGTCGGGAAATGACGAGATGCGGATGACCGGCGGCGCGAGTTGGTTTGAAGTGATGATTTCGCGAATGGCTGTTGCGTTGTAGAGGATGCCGGACTGTTTTTTTTGTCGCACCACGTCGGTGAGGCAGCATTGGCGGACATCGAATCCGTAGCTTCTCAGCGCTTCGGCCGACAATGCCGGACTTTCGGAATATCCGACGGGAGGCAATTGTGCTGCATCTCCGAGGAGAATCAACCGGCATCCTTCGCCGGAATCGACGAAGGTGACAAGGTCGTCGAGAAGGCAACCGGTTCCGAACACTGCATTTTCTCCGGCATTGTTGGAAATCATGGACGCTTCGTCGACAATGAAAAATGTGTTTTTATGGTTGTTTCTTGCAAGGCTGAATCGGGTGTTTTCCGGATCGTAGCGTTGGCTTTGATAGATTTTTCTGTGGATGGTGAACGCGCTGTGCCCTGAATAGGCCGCAAAAACTTTGGCGGCACGTCCCGTGGGGGCAAGCAGCACAGCTTGGCGGCGTATGGACGGCAAAGACTTGACGAAAGCACTGACGAGCGAAGTTTTCCCCGTTCCTGCATATCCGTTGAGAAGGAAAATGGAATGTTCGTTTTCGTCTGTTGCAAAATGGCAGAGCGCGGCAATGGCATCTGTCTGTTGGTCGTTGGGTTCGTAGGAAAGACGGCTGAGAAATTCAACGCCTAATATTCGAGATTTGTCGTTCATTGTAGAAATCGCATGAATCACAAATATAGCGAAAGTTAAGCGCAAAACAAAATCAAGCAAGTTTGATTGTCCTTCGCTCGGCTTGCGGTATCTTTGGATAAGATAGGCTGCGCCTCGGAATAACAATTTCAAACAAGTTTGATTGTTCTTCGCTCGGCTTGCACTATCTTTGTCCCTTGAAAAAGAAACAGATGTTTAACTAATAAAAATTATTTTGGATTCAGACCCTTATCCGAGTAGCTTAAATTTGATCGGTTGCGCTATTGACAGCGCGGAAAATTTCATGACGTTTGCCCCCCCTGCGCTGTCGGCGCTTGTGGCAATTGTAGTGGCAATTATAGCATTGATGGTGTCGGCATTCGTTTCCGGTTCGGAAACAGCGTATTTTTCTTTGTCGTCTGCCGACATGGAGCGCATAGAGCCTAATCGACGCGCACGAGTAAAATCCCTTTTGGAAAAGCCGGAACGGCTTTTGGCAACAATTTCGATTACAAACATTTTGATGAATGTGGCAGTTGTCTTGTTGTCAAGCTACGCTTTGTCGCAAATTTTTGTTTTTGAAAGCGTTGCAATCAGTTTTGTGTTTCAAGCTGTCGTAATCGTATTTTTTATTCTTCTTTTCGGAGAATTGTTGCCTAAACTTTACGCGGAGAGCAACAAGGCCCGTTGTGCATCGATGACGGTAGGAGGATTGTCGGTGCTTTCTCGTTGCCTTGCTCCCCTGTCGGGCATTGTGGCGAAGAGCACGTATTTCGTGAATAAGGTTGTGCCTAAGAAAACCGACGACTTGTCGCTCGACGACTTGTCGCATGCTTTGGAAATGACAAACGTTGCAGAAGAGAAAGACAAGAGCATGTTGGAAGAAATATTGAAATTCGGAGGAAAGACAGTAGCCGACATCATGACTTCGCGAGTCGACATGACTTGTGTGGATTGGAACAGTCCGTTTAGCGAATTGGTCGAGACGGTGAAGGAGTCAGGATATTCGCGGTTGCCGGTATATGTGGATAATCAGGATAACATCAAAGGCATTATTTATGCCAAAGATTTGCTTCCGTATGTAGGGCGTATGGACGATACGTTCGAATGGCAAACATTGTTGCGTGCGCCATTCTTTGTGCCGGAAACTCGCATGATTGACGATATTTTGGAAGATTTCCAAAAGAAAAAAATGCACATGGCAATCGTTGTCGACGAATATGGCGGCACGGAAGGGCTTGTCACGCTGGAAGACGTGTTGGAGGAAATAGTCGGAGAAATCAGCGACGAATATGACGAAGACGAGAAATTATATACGCGCCTTGCAAACGACACTTATGTGTTTGAAGGGAAAACATTGCTTAACGATTTCTATCGCATAACCGGATTGGAAGAACAGGAATTCGGGGAAATGAACGAAGACGCTGAAACTTTGGCCGGTTTGTTGCTCAATATCAAACAAGATTTCCCCAAAGAGAAGGAAGTGATAGAATATGGGCGTTGCCGTTTCCTTGTCATGTCGATCGACAAACATCGAATCGAAAAAGTGAAAGTGCGGATTCTTGCAGACGCGAAAATAGAAGATAAAGATTGAGCAAGCTGTTTGAAAACGAGGTAAAACGATTGTCGCCGTTTCCGGAAGTGGAATTGGCGACCGTCGCGCTTCCATCGTTGGCAAATCGGCGTGAATCAGAAATGCGGGCAAGCACTGCGTTGGTGGAAATGCTGTTTGGCGGCAACTGCAAATTAGGGCATGAGCCGTCGGGCGCACCGTTTTTGGAATGCAGCGGGATTCGGGATGAGGCTGTGTCCGTGAGCTTGTCGCATTGTCGCGATTCTGTCGCGTTGGCTTACAGCCGGTCGCATCGTGTCGGCGTCGATGTGGAGACTTTGCGACCGCAAACGTTGCGTGTGGGCGAGAGGGTTTTTAGCGCAGAAGAACTTCGACATTTGGGCATGTCGCTATGGAAGCATACGCTGGCATGGACGGCAAAAGAAGCATTGTATAAATGCGCATTGCTTGGCGGCATTGACTTTCGCGCCGACATTCGTCTCTTTCCGGAGGGCATAGCAGAACGGGCTGCATGTTCGGAATATGCGGCAACTGTATGCGGAGAGCCTTATCGGGTCGTTTCGCTGTTTGAAGGCGAGCATATCATCACGACTGCAATATCTGAAAATCATAACATTAATTCAATCATAAAAGACAAATGAAGAAATATTTTTTTGCATTGTTCGCTATTTGCATTTCCGGAATTCATGCGGATGCTTGCACGAGCTTGCTTGCCGGCAAGGCAGCAACGGCCGATGGTTCCACGATGATTACTTACAACGCAGATTCGTATGTGCTGTACGGCGAATTGTATATGCAGCCGGCTGCCGATTATCCGGCAGGGACGATGGTCGATGTTTATGAATGGGACACGCAAAAATATCTTGGACAAATCGAACAAGTCGAACACACTTATGCCACGGTGGGCAATATGAACGAGCATCAGCTTGCGATTGCCGAATCGACGTGGAGCAGTCGTCCGGAACTGCTCGACACGACTGCCATCGTGGATTATGGGTCGCTTATCTATCTCACCTTGCAACGTGCTCGCACAGCTCGCGAGGCAATCGAGGTGATGACCGGCCTTGTGGAACGATACGGATACCGCAGCACCGGCGAGTCGTTTTCCATTGCTGATCCGAACGAAATTTGGGTGTTGGAAATGGTGTCGAAAGGGATGAAAGAAAAAGGCGCGGTGTGGGTAGCAATCCGTATTCCCGACGATTGCATTAGCGGGCATGCCAACCAATCGCGCATACATCAGATTCCTTTCTCGGATAAGGAAAATTGCATGTACTCGGAAGATGTCGTGTCGTTTGCACGCGAAATGGGCTATTTTGAAGGCGACGACAGCGAATTTAGCTTTTCGAATGCTTATGCCGAGAGCGACTATTTGTCGTATCGCGGTTGCGATGGACGAGTTTGGGCGTATTTCAACCGGTTTGCGTCGGGAATGTCGCGCTATCTGCCATTTGTGATGGAAATGGAAGGCGAGACGCTTCCGCTGTATGTGAAGCCGGAACGGAAAATAAGCGTGCGCGACATGCAAGCAATGATGCGCGACCACTATGAAAACACGCCGTTGGCGATGACCGCCGACGAAGGAGCCGGCCCGTGGGAATCGCCCTATCGGTATTCGCCGTTGATGTGGAAAGTGGATTCGACGGAATATTTCCATGAACGTCCGATCGCAACACAGCAAACAGGATTCTCGTTTGTAGCCCAGATGCGCGATTGGTTGCCCGATGCCGTGGGTGGCATTTTGTGGTTTGGAGTGGACGATGCCGCAATTTCTGTTTACAATCCGATCTATTGCGGAGTGAAACGCGTGCCGGAATGTTTCCGTGTGGGAAATGGAGACATGTGCACATTTTCTTGGACTTCGGCTTTTTGGGTGAACAATTGGGTGGCAAATCAAACGTATGTGCGTTTTTCGCAAATATATCCCGACGTGCAGAAAGTGCAGCAAGAAATAGAGGATAGCTATGAGACCTCGACGAAAGCACTTGAAAAAGAAGCAACCGCTCTTTGCCGTCAAAATCCCGAAGCTGTCGCCGATTTGTTGACTGCATTCAGCGACAGTGTTTCTGAATCGGCAACTGCTCGCTATAAGAAACTTGGCGAATACTTGCTCGTGAAATACATGGATGGCAGGATTAAACAGGAGGAAAATGGCAAATTCAAGCGCACGGCAGAGGGTTATCCGGAAAGCCCGTTGTCGCCCGGATATTCGGAGTCGTATTATCGGCGCATAGTTGAAAGCGAGGGCGACCGGTTGAGGACGCGCCCTATGCCGGCCGGAGAATAGAAAGACAAAGGAATCATACGGCAAAAACCGCTTCCCGAATGCAAAGGGCGGCGGTTTTGTCGTTTGTGCGTATTTGAAAATATTTTTGCAAGAATAGTGTATTTTTATTGTATCTTTTTTGTTTGCCTGCCGCAAATTTGCTATTTTAGCATCAAAATAACGAATTGGTGCTATGGTTCTTAGTTCTAATTCTATGTTAAACGTTTAATAATTAAAAGAATATGAAAAACAGTATTCTTGGAAGCATTATGCTTTTCGGTCTATTGGCTGCGCCGTCCGGCGCATACGCCAACACAAAAAGTGATCCTTTGCCAATCGGTCTTCACGGAAAAGGCGCGTCTGTATCTGCAATGACTCGTTCGTCTGAAGCGTGGCAATCGGCAGAAAAAAGCCTTCCTGTCATGGCATCTTCATCAGGCACGGTTTTTTATGGCAATGTCATATTTGCCGATTCATGGAATTCATTGGGAGAATGGGATGTAGTGCCTTACGGCATTTATTCGTTTGAGGCGGTCCCGAATTTCACCGTGTCTTCTGTTTTTGAGGATGAAGATTATTTGTCGGCAAGTGCAGGGGTATATGCTTATGGCAGTTATTATAGTTTTGTGACACGTTCGTTGTTCGGCGAATTTTATGGCGTGCGAGTCTATAAGCTCGATCCTGAAACGTGGGAATCGGAAAATGGGATGATGGGCATTATGGATTATGAAGATTATTCCGGTTTGCCTTTGTCGATGACTTATGATGTCAAAGGCGAGATTGCCTATGCTCTGATGCACAATGAGGATGCTTCGGGGTTTTATTGGGCAACGATGGACGAATATGGAGATTTTACCAAATTGGCAGATTGGGCAGATCCCGACAATACGATGGTTGCACTTGCTTGCAACAAATCAGGACAAATTTACGGGATAGCCGAAGACGGGAATTTATATACGATTGACAAGCAGACTGGCACACCGTCGCTGGTCGGTTCGACAGGACAAAAACCGTCTTATTTGCAATCGGCGGCCTATGATTATAGAAGCGGAAAAATTGTTTGGGCTGCTTGCTTGGAGTCGCAAGAAACCAAACTGTTTGAAGTAGATCCGGCCACCGGAACGGCCGAATTGATTGGCGATATGCCCGATCGGGAGCAAATGGTAGGATTGTATTGCATCATGCCGCCGGTGGCAGAAGGAGCTCCGGCAGCTGTAGCCGACTTGAAAGTCGACTTTGTCGGCGCAGGGCTTGACGGTACAATTTCGTTTACGATTCCAAGCGTGACGTTCGGCGATTTGCCATTGACAGGAGAGGTAAATGTCAGCGTGCTTGTCGATGGCGTAGAAATAAAAACCGATACGAAAAATCCCGGCGAGCAGTGTTCTTATGTTTACGCGTTTGCCGAGGGCTCGCATGAAGTGTCGGTCGTGCTCAGCAATGCGGAAGGAGAAGGCGATGCTGCCTATTGTTCAGTATTTGCAGGGACGGATATTCCGGCAGCAGTGACCGATTTGTCATTGTCCGTGAGCGACGATGGAACGGCCACATTGACGTGGAAGGCGCCGCAAAAGGGCATCAATGGCGGTTATGTGGATGAGGAAGGCATTGTTTACAAGATAATGCGTTATCCGGATGCAACGCTTGTGGATGATTCTTTTGCCGGTACGACCTATACCGAGAAATTGCCGAATGTGTTGGCGGCTTATTCTTATCAAGTGACGGCTTGCTATGATGGAAAGGAAGGCGGTACGGCGACATCTGCCAAAGTTGTTTTCGGCGATGCATGCGACATCCCGTATTTCCAAGATTTTGAAACTCCGGAATCAGTCGATTTGTTTACGATAATCGACAACAACAAAGATGGAAAAACGTGGAAGTGGGAGGAAAGTTATTCGTCCAACCACATGGCGTATTCCTATAACATGAAATTGCCCGCCGACGATTGGCTGATGACTCCGAAACTTAAACTCAAAGCGGACATCATGTACAAACTGTCGTATAAGGTATGTGCAAGTTCTTCATACAATGCGGAACGCATCAAGGTGACTATGGGGAAAGAGCCGAACGTCGCGTCGCAAACAATTGTGCTGAAAGAAGCGGAAGATGTGACATCCTACAACTATGAGACGCGCGAAGCTCGTTTCGCCGTGAATGAGGATGGAAATTACACGATCGGGTTTCAAGCATGTAGCGATGCAAACAAAATGACGCTTGAACTTGACGACATAATGGTGGAAGAAATAGGGTTGTCGGGCATTCCGGCGGCTGTGTCCGATTTGGAAGTGATACCGGATCCAAACGACGAATTGCAAGCGACAATCCGTTTCACAGCGCCATCGGTTGATTTCGGTGGCAATGAATTGGCAACATTGACACGAATTGATGTGTATAGAGGCGATGATTTGGAAAATCCGGCATATTCCTTTGAATCTCCCGTGTGCGGGCAAGTGTGCAGTTGGGTAGACATGGAACCCGTGTTGGGGACAAATGTTTACAGTGTCCAAGCTGTCAATGAAATCGGAGTGAGCGATATGGTTTCGGCAGAAGCATTTGTGGGATGCTATCGTCCTCCTTTCCAAGAAACGTTCGACGATGAGTCGACATTGGAGCAATACACCATCATTGATGCCAACAAAGATGACAATACGTGGACGTATGTCGCCGACGAACAATGTGTGCGCTATAAATACAAAAACGATGCGCCCGGCGATGATTGGCTGATATTGCCGGCTGTAAAATTTGCTGTTGGCAAATGCAAGCTTTCATTCAAAACATGGGTGGAAAATGAGAAATGGCCGGAGAAATTGGAAATCATGATGGGAACGGCCGCCACAGTCGAGGCTCAAAATATCGTGCTGATGGAAGCCCGTTCATTGGATAATACGGAGCCGGAAGAAATCGTATTGGATTTTGAGATTGGCGCGGAAGGCAAATATTATATCGGATTCCATGCTTGCAGCGATCCCAAAATGTATCAATTCTTCGTTGATGATATAAAAATAGAAGAAGAGGTGCAAGACGGCGTTGGTTCGCTTGCCGACGATGAAGTTCGGGTTTATCCGACAATTGTCACGGACAAGATGACTGTCGAAGCTCCTGAAAATGCACGAATATTCGTGACTGACTTGTCCGGCCGGCGAGTTTGTGAAGCAGCGGGCAATGCTCATGAAATCGACATGTCGGCTTATGCGCCCGGGTGGTATTTGGTCACGGTATGCAGCGACAACAAAGTTGTAACTAAGAAAATCGTGAAACGTTAGTTTTGCGATGTTCGCATGAAAAAATGGAGCGGGTGTTGAAACTCGCTCCATTTTTTAGTTTTGGGAAGTGATTATTCCCATTCGATGGTTGCCGGCGGCTTTGAGGAGATGTCGTAGCATACGCGATTCACGCCTTTCACTTTGTTGATGATGTCGTTCGACACTTTGGCGAGAAACTCGTATGGCAGATGCGCCCAATCGGCTGTCATGGCATCGGTGCTTGTCACGGCGCGCAAAGCGACGGCGCGTTCGTAAGTCCGTTCGTCGCCCATGACGCCTACGCTTTGCACGGGCAATAGGATCACTCCGGCTTGCCATACTTTGTCGTACAGCCCCCAATCGCGCAGCCCTTGTATGAAAATGTCGTCGGCATTTTGGAGAATTTCCACTTTTTCGCGAGTGATGTCGCCGAGGATGCGGACAGCCAGCCCTGGACCCGGGAACGGATGCCGCGTGATAAGGTGTTCGGGCATTCCCAATTCCCGACCGACGCGGCGCACTTCGTCTTTAAACAAAAGGCGCAACGGTTCGCACAGGCGCAGATTCATTTTTTCCGGCAGTCCGCCCACATTGTGGTGGCTTTTGATCACGGTGCCGGTGATGGAAAGCGATTCAATGCAGTCGGGATAGATTGTGCCTTGGGCAAGCCATTTCACGTCGTTGATTTTTCTTGCCTCTTCGTCGAATACGTCGATGAAGCCTTTTCCGATGATTTTTCGTTTCCGTTCGGGCTCGGTCACGCCGGCCAGCTCGCGGAAAAACTTTTCGGACGCGTCTACGCCAATGACATTCAAGCCGAGGCATTCATAGTCGTGAAGCACGTTCCGGAATTCGTTTTTGCGCAACATGCCGTGGTCGACGAAAATACAGGTGAGGTTTTTGCCGATGGCGCGATTGAGCAAAACAGCAGCGACAGAAGAGTCGACACCGCCGCTCAGGCCGAGCACCACTTTGTCGTTTCCAAGTTTCGATTTCAAGTCGGCAACAGTGGTTTCAATAAATGAAGCCGCGCTCCAATCTTGTTTCGCGCCGCAAATGCCCACGACGAAGTTTTTGAGCATGAGCGGTCCTTCCTCTGTGTGGTAGACTTCGGGGTGGAATTGCACTCCCCAAGTTTGTTCGCCATCGATTTGGTATGCCGCGCAAGCAACTTTGTCGGTAGAGGCGATGATGCGGAAATTGCCGGCAATGGAAGTGATGGTGTCGCCGTGGCTCATCCACACTTGCGTATTGTCGGACAAGCCGGCGAGCAGCGGGTTGGTTTTGTCGATTTTGGCCAATCGCGCCCGTCCGTATTCTCTTGTGCCGGCCGGCTCGACATTTCCGCCGCCGGTATAGGCGATGAATTGCGCGCCGTAGCAAATGCCGAGAATAGGGTATTTGCCGCGCAATTCAGACAAATCGACTTTAAATGCTTTTTCGTCGTAAACGGAAAACGGACTTCCGGACAAGATGACGCCGATCACCGAGGGGTCGTCTTTCGGCATTTTGTTGTACGGGACAATTTCGCAATAGACATTCAACTCGCGGACTCTTCGTCCGATGAGCTGTGTGGTTTGCGATCCAAAATCAAGAATGATTATTTTCTCGTGCATGGGAAAGTGTTTATAATTGTTTAGATTAACATTTTTAGTTTCTTTTTGTCTCCGACGAGCCATACATTGTCGCCTATTTCGATAACGCTGCCGGCGGTCGGTTTTTCAAATGTATTGTCTTTTTTTTCAATTGCCACGATCATGGCAGTGTAGTTTTCACGTAAACGAAGGTCGGCGATGCTTTTTCCCGCCATGGGCGAATGCTCGGAAACGGTGATGCTGGTGAAATCCATGTCGATTTCTTGTCCTTGCGGCATTTTGCTTTCGGCGCTTTGTTCTACGACTGTGATTAGCTGCTGGATTTGTTCGTCGGTGCCGATGATGCCCAAGGTGTCGTCAGGGAATATCCTCATTTTTCCTGTCGGAATCGGGATATTTGTTTCGCCGCGCTGAATGCTCACGATGTTTATGCCGAATTTTTTTCCGAATCCGGTATCGGCAATGCGTTCGCCGACAAACGGGCAGTTGCTTCCGATGTTGATGTATGCAAGGTGCATGTCGCTGACGAGATTGTTGTTTTTGCCGCTTCTGCGCAATTCGCGTTCATTGAGATTGTCGATAAAGACTGATTCAATGTGGCGCATGTGCTTTCTGACAGATTTGGAGAAATAAATTGCGATGAACAGAAACAGAGCGATGCTTACGGTAAGGGCAAGCGTGTGGGAATAGGAAGTGATCAGGAAGAACAAAAGGAATCCGAAGGCAATCATGATACGCACCGACCTCATGGCGATAAACGGAGCATTGGAGCGGACGCTGCTTTGGAGTTTCTCGCGTTCCCAACGCTTTGTGCCGGGGTAGCAGAGCGCCAGCAGGAATGGCGACATGATTATGAGCGTGACGGTAGTGGCAATGGTTTTTCCCCAAGTGTTGCCCATGCTGTCGGTGAGCAACGGGAATAAGACTTGTTTGGAGATTAGAATGATGGCGGTGAGGAGCACCGAATAGAGCATAATGCGCCATAGGCTGCGGCCGAGCACTTTTTTCCAAAGCATGGCCACTTCCGATTCGTTTCGCGAAATAGAAGAATTGTAGCGATTGAGCAGCTCCAACAAGCGTGTCGGGATATGTTGTTCAATCCATTTGCTAAAAGGATCGGAAAATTTGATGAAATAGGGAGTGAAGAAAGTGGTGATCACCGACACGGAAACGATGATTGGATAGAGTTCGGCATCGAGCACGCCAAGCGAAGTGCCGAGCGTTGCAATGATGAATGAAAATTCACCGATTTGGGTGAGGGAGAAGCCGGATTCGATAGCAATGCGGAGCGATTGGCCCGTGAGCAACATTCCAAATGTGCCAAACACAATCATTCCGGCGATCACGACCAACGACAGTATCAGGATAGGCGACGTGTAGTCGGCAATGATGTGTGGGTCGACCATCATGCCTACCGAAACGAAGAAAATGGCTCCAAAAAGGTCTTTGACAGGCGATACGACTTTTGAAATTCGTTCGGCAGCACTCGTCCCTGCCAGAATAGAGCCCATGACGAATGCTCCCAAGGCAGAAGAAAATCCTGAATATTCGGAGAATATCACCATCATGAAGCATAGCCCGATTGAAAAAACGAGCAATAACTCATCGGTGAGATACTTGCGTTGGCGAGATAAGAACGATGGGATGGCATACACACCGACCAGAAACCAAAAAATCAAGAAAAACAAGAGTTTGCAAATGCTCCAAAGCAATTCCGAGCCGGAAACGCTGTTGTTGACGGCTATCGACGACAATACCACTAACAAGACGACGGCAAACAGGTCTTCCACAATGAGCACGGCAAGCACTTGGGAGGTGAATTTGCGATGGCGCATGTTCAAGTCGTCGAATGCTTTCATGATGATGGTGGTGGACGACATGGAGAGCATCCCGCCTAAAAACAAGCTGCTGACGGAAGTGAAACCCATGATGCGGCCGGCGCAAAAACCTGTGGCCATCATGCCTATGACGATGACCAAGGCCGTGGTGACGGCAGAGCCTCCGGTATTTGCCAATTTCTTGAAGCTGAAAGTCAATCCTAACGAGAAAAGAAGGAAAATGATTCCGAGTTCGGCCCAAAAGTCGATGTTGGTTTCGTCGACAACAGTAGGAAAATATCCGAAATGCGGCCCTACGAGGAATCCTGCCAATATGTAGCCGAGAACAACCGGTTGGCGCAACCGTTTGAACAGGACCGTGGTGACGGCTGCCACAACTAATATCAGCCCGAGATCGGAGATAAGTCCGGTGTCCGGCGATGACGAATTTTCGGAAGCCGCAGGCAAGATGTCTTTGGCGGAAACAGCGGTTGTGGCGACAGGGGCGTTTTGCACGGAGCTGCCGAGCAAAGCGAATTCTGCGAAATGGTTGTTGTCGTAGGGTGCTGTCATATGCTGAAATCGCTGTCTAACGTTGCGGCCTTGACATTGGCTATTTTATTGAGTTCTTTGAAAAGAAGAAGCAAATCGGTGTCTGCCTTCATTTGCACGATGTAGCTCACGATGGTGGCCGACGACGCAAAGTCTTGTTTCATGAATGTGTCGACTATGCGGATTTTTTGGTTGGAAAAAATTGCCTCTATTTGCTTTGAGTCGAAATCAAGGCCATCACATTCCAATTTTATCATTTTGTTATTCCAACCGATGTTGACATGTTGTTCGTATCCGGCGAAATAAATGAATATCACCAACATGAGAATGGTGGAAACAATGCCGATCAAGTAGAGGCCTGCGCCCACGGCCATGCCAATCATGGCCATCATCCAAATGCCTGCGGCTGTGGTCAATCCTTTGATTGAGCCTTTCATGTGGATGATTGTGCCTGCGCCGAGGAATCCGATGCCGGTGATCACTTGCGCCGCAATGCGTCCGGGGTCGCCATTTTTCAGCCCTAAATATTCTTGGGGAATATAGATGGACAATATCATTGCCAGCGTGGCGCCGGCGGAAATAAGGGAAAAGGTGCAAACGCCGGCATTTTGCCCTTTGCTTTTTCGTTCGTATCCGATGACGCTTCCGAGCAACGCGCTTAAAGCGAGCTTAACGACGGAGTTAAGCCAATTGACGTCAGCAGAACCAATCATGCTGTCTGCATAGTCGAAGATTTCTGAAAACGGAGTTGCTGCCATATTTCTGCAAATTTACTAACTTTTTTGCAGTTGTGCGAAAAGCGACGGCATCGAATGTCAAGACTTTGAATGAACTATTGGCGGATATTGGCTTTTTCTTTATACAATTGGGCTATTAAATGGCAAGCTGTTTGCAGTGGCATGCTGCCGGTGTTGACCATTAAGTCGTAGTTGTGTGGCTCTCCCCATTTTTCGTTTGTGTAATGTTGGTAATGGGAGATGCGGGCGCGGTTGGTTTTAATGATTTCCGAACGGACACGGTCGGGGTCGGAATGGTAGATGTCTGTGCAGCGTCGGCATGCGTCGTCCAGATCGGTGTAGCAAAACACTTTGATAATTGACGATGCCGGATGGTCTTTTAATATGTAGTCGGCACATCGCCCGATAATGATGCACGTTTCCTTTGCGGCTATTTCCCGAATGATGCGGCTTTGGGCGACAAACAAAGCGTCGGTCGACGACAAACTTTTCTCAATCGGGGCTTCGTAATCCTGTAATATTATATGCAACAGATAATTGGTAGATACTTTTTGCTCGTTTTCCGCAATGTATTGTTGAGGTAGCCGGCTTTCCTTTGCCGCCAATTCGATTAGTTCTTTGTCGTAAAATTTAATTCCCAATTCCTTGGATAGCATTTGCCCGAGCAGACGTCCGCCACTGCCGTATTCGCGCGAAATAGTTATGACAATAGGGTAGCTTCCGTTTTGGATGGTGTCGCGACGAGGTGTGGGAGCGGTGAGCCATTTGTCGAGTATTCGCCAATATGGGTTTAGAAAATGAGTGATCGGGCCAACTATCAAAGCGGCGATGACTGTGCCTTCGCGAACGCCTTCAATGGAAGAAAGGAAGCAAATGGAGAAAGTGCAGGAAATCAATACCAGTGTGACATCAAAGCATACTTTGACAAATCCGAACTCCTTGCGTGTGAATTTAGCAATGACTTGTACCAAATATTCACCCGTGACCATTGCCACGTTTGCCTTGACTTCCAAACTTATGCCTAATGCTAAAATGAAGCATCCGACAAGCAACGTCGTTATTTGGGCGAGGTAGTAAGTCGGGGTAAGCCACCAAAGGCAATTCATTGAAACATCGATAAATGCGCCGAAACAAAGTGTGACGGGAATTTGCATCAAAAGCTCATATCGTTTTTCGAAAGCTGATTTCTTGCCCATCAGTAGTATTTCCAGCAAGATGAAAAGGAAATTCATGATGATGGTGTATTGTCCCATTGACAGGGGAGAAAAAAGGCTTAATACGTATGGGACGCTGGATATGGGCGAGGTGCCTAATAGGGCTTTTGTGATGACTGCAATGCTAAATGCATTGATTAAGACGGAGCATAAGAATAAAGAATACCTTCGATAAAGTTCTGTTTTTGTCATTTCAATAAACTAACTTACAAGCAAGGCAAATGCAAATCGAGAGCAGAAAGGAGTCGAATTTATTCGAGCAATTGGGCCGCGATACATGGTCTTGCACTTGCAAAGGTAGTCAAAAATCTTTCTATTTTTAGCGAGCGTGACTTTAAAGGAGGTAGCGTTTTTTTGCAATGTCGTTTCTGGCAGATGGTTGCGTTTTGTTTCATTTTTTATGCTCATCTTTGTGTCTCTTTGTGTAAGGCAGGGATCAGATAAGCTGCGTTTCGGAAGAACAATTTCAAACAAGTTTGATTGTTCTTCGCTCGGCTTGTGGTATCTTTAAATAAGATAAGCTGCGTTTCGGCAATACAAATTGAGCAAGCTCTTTGTATTGCTCTCAACTTGCATTATCTTTGCCGTCGGAATTAAAAAGCGTATCTTTGCAGGGTTAAGATTGATTTTATGGATTTTGATAAGAACGATAAGGAAGAAATGAAGAAGGCGGGACGTCTTGTCCGTGTGGGCGGAATCTTAGTGGTAATCGCATTGATAGGCCTTCTTGTTTTAGGTTTGGGCTCATGTGGAGGGTCGGACAAAGAGAAAATGCAACATCAGCTTGATTCGTTGAAACTTGCCAATGAGAAATTGCAATTGACGGGTGAATACGAAAACTTGAACAAAGAATTTCAATTGTATGAGAATCAAGCTCAATACTTGCAAAACGATTCTTTGCTCGAGCAATATGCGCAAGCAAAGGACAAAGTGGAGAAACTGCTTGCCGAATTGAAGACGGAAAGGAGCACAAACCGCAAAAGAATACAAGAGCTGCAAAACGAGATTTCGACTTTGCGCGGCTTGTTGCGGCACTACGTGTCGGTTATCGATTCGCTTGGCAAGGAAAATAGTGCGCTTCGCAATATGAACGAAGAATTGCAGAGCCGAAACCAGCAATTGTCGACGACTGTGTCGGACTACACTGAAAAAAACCAGCTGTTGAGCGAGCGCATGGAACTGGCTGAAAAATTGAATTTGACCGGCTTGCACTTCCAAGCGCTTAACAAAAAGGGGAAAAACGAGAAGAAAATCGGCAAGGCAAAGCAGCTGCTGGTTTCTTTCACAATCCCGCAAAACAATTCCACGCCGGTGGGCGAGAAAACTTTCTATGTGCGCATTGTCAGTCCGGAAGGCACAGTGCTGGGCAGCGGACATACATTCCCGTTTGAAGGCGGAAATGTGGCATATACGGAAAAGAAAACAATAGAGTACGACCAGCAAGAGGTGTCGTTGTCGGTGTACCACAATGTAAACACGGCGCTGTCGAAAGGCACTTATCTTGTGGAGGTGTTTGTCGACAATTATCGATTGGCATCGAAAAATTTTGCGATGAACCGCTAAATTTCCCGATTGTACTTAATGAAATTGAAAAATATAAGAATCCTTGTCGCTTTGTCGGCAAGGATTTTTGGCGTTTTGTCGGAAAAATAATATCTTTGCGTGCAATAAATTTTCAACCGTTATGTCATTTATTGCAGATAAAGTGGTAATGGACGGGTTGACATTCGACGATGTCTTGTTGATTCCCGCCTACTCGGAAGTCCTTCCGAAAACAGTCGAGCTCTCGACGAAATTTTCTCGTAACATTGAATTGAAGATCCCGTTTGTGACAGCAGCCATGGACACTGTCACCGAATCGCAGATGGCTATCGCGATAGCGCGCGAGGGCGGAATCGGCGTGATTCATAAAAACATGTCGATTGCCGAGCAGGCAAGGCAGGTGGCAATCGTGAAACGTGCGGAAAATGGAATGATTTACGATCCTGTGACGATCAAGCGAGGCTCCACGGTGCAGGATGCGCTCGATTTGATGGCGGAATACAAGATTGGCGGCATTCCGGTGGTCGACGATGAACGTCATTTGGTCGGAATCGTGACAAATCGCGATTTGCGCTTCGAACGCGATTTGTCGCGACGCATCGATGAAGTCATGACGAAGGAAAACCTTGTGACGACGAATCAAACCAGCGACCTTGAAACAGCGTCTAAAATACTTCAAGAACATAAAATTGAGAAATTGCCGGTAGTCGACAAGGACAACAAGCTTGTGGGGCTTCTCACATACAAGGATATAACCAAGGCAAAAGACAAGCCGATGGCTTGCAAGGACGACAAGGGCCGGTTGCGCGTGGCAGCCGGCGTAGGCGTCACTGTCGACACGCTGCAACGCATGGAAGCATTGGTCAATGCCGGTGCTGATGCCATCGTGATCGATACGGCTCACGGTCATTCCAAATATGTGATTGAAAAATTGCGCGAAGCGAAAGCGGCATTTCCGCAGGTAGACATTGTTGTGGGAAATGTGGCAACGGGTGCAGCGGCAAAAATGCTTGCGGAAGCCGGAGCAGATGCAGTGAAAGTGGGTATCGGGCCGGGCTCGATTTGCACAACGCGAGTTGTGGCCGGAGTCGGCGTGCCTCAATTGTCGGCGATTTATGATGTGGCGAAGGCATTGGAAGGCACAGGCATCCCATTGATAGCCGATGGCGGATTGCGTTATTCGGGCGACGTGGTGAAGGCGCTGGCAGCCGGTGGCTATTCCGTCATGATCGGTTCGTTGGTGGCAGGAACGGAAGAAGCGCCGGGCGACACGATTATTTTCAACGGCCGCAAATTCAAGTCGTACAGAGGCATGGGCTCGTTGGAGGCAATGGAAAATGGCTCGAAAGACCGTTATTTCCAATCAAGCACCACCGATGTGAAGAAATTGGTTCCGGAGGGAATCGCGGCGCGTGTGCCATATAAGGGAACGCTTTACGAAGTGATTTATCAACTCGTCGGCGGCTTGCGGGCAGGCATGGGCTATTGCGGCGCTGCCAACATCGAAAAGCTCCATGAGGCGAAATTCACGCGAATCACCAATGCGGGCGTTCAAGAGAGCCATCCGCACGATGTGACGATAACGAGCGAGGCGCCCAATTACAGTCGCGGTTAGAATTGGAAATAATGTTAAGAAAACAATAAATCGAGACAGAGATATAATTTTATTCATTGAATGACGTTATATCTCTGTGCTATTTTTAAGAATAAAATAACGATGAAGAATACGAAATTGTTGGTGGGAATCCTTGCCGTTGCCGGCACGTTGTCGGTCTTTGCGGCATCAAAGAAAGATCCTGTTTTGATGACGGTTGCCGGAAAGCCGGTCACTTTGTCGGAATTTGAATACATGTACCATAAAAACAACCAGCAGCAAGCAGCGCAACAGCCGTTGGACAAATATTTGAAAATGTTCACGACTTATAAGTTGAAAGTTGCCGACGCGGAAGCTGCCGGAATCGATACCACGGCTGCTTTCAAACGCGAATTTGAGGGCTATCGCAGCGAGCTCGCCATGCCTTATCTGCACGATTCGGCAGCGGAAGAGGCTGCAATGCGCGAGATTTACGAGCGTTTGAAATATAATGTGCGTGCAAGCCATATCATGTTGCCTCTCGGGCGCGACATCAAAGAAAACAATGCGCGAAAAGCGCGTCTCGACAGCATACGTGCTTGCGCGTTGAATGGCGAATCGTTCGATTCGTTGGCTGTGAAATTTTCGGCCGACCGTTCGGCTGTGAGAAATCATGGCGACATGGGTTTTGTGTCGGTCGGAGTGTTCCCTTATGAATTTGAGGATGCTTGCTATTCCACTCCGGAAGGAGAAATCTCCGAGCCGTTCCGCACAAATTACGGATGGCATATCGTGAAGACGTTCGAGCGTCGTCCGGATGCAGGGGAGGTGCTTGTCGAGCATATTTTGAAACTTTATCCGCGAAATGCCACCGAAGAGCAGAAAGCGCAAGCAAAACATGCCATGGACAGCATTTACGAACTTGTCAAAAACGATGCCGACTTTGAAGCGCTTGCCATCAAGGAGTCGCAAGACCCGGGCACGGCGCGCAATGGCGGAAAATTGCCTTGGTTTGGCCGCGGACGCATGGTGCCGGAATTCGAAAAAGTTTCTTACGAATTGCAGAACGGCGAAATTTCAGAGCCATTTGAAACTGCCTATGGCGTTCACATCGTGAAAAAGCTTGATTCGCGACAAGTGGGAAGCTATGAGGAAGAAAAAAATCATGTCAAGGCGATTTTAAATGATTCTCCGAAGGCATCTGTGGCTTTGATGTCGGGCATCGACAAGTTGAAAAAACAATACCGGTTGATGCGGAATGTGGAATTGATGAACAAGCTGAAAGCAGAAGTCACGACGCCCGACAGCCTTAATGATGCTTTTGTCGACAAGTATAAAAATTCAAATGAAACGCTGTTTGAGTTGAATGGGAAAGCATATCCGTTGTCGTTGGCGATTAAAGAGAATTTGAAGCAGCGCGGGCGCATGGCCGACGAAGTGGCATACAGCACATTGGAAGGACTTGCCACGCAAGCGGAAACCAATGCTGTCATCGAGCTTGAAAAACAGATGTTGGAAGAAAACGATCCGGATTTCAAGAATTTGATGAATGAGTACAGAGACGGCATGTTGCTCTTTGAGATAAGCAATCGCAAGGTTTGGGACAAAGCTGCCACCGACACGGCGGGTTTGCGTGCTTATTTCGAGGCGAATAGGGCAAAATACAAATGGGATTCTCCAAAATATAAAGGCTATCTCATCCAAACGACGGGCGATTCCGTGACGCGCCTTGTGAAAGAAAGAATATCGCAACTTGAACCGGATTCGATGATCATGAAGCTTCGGAAAGAATTTTCGAAAGACATGAGGATCACAAAAGTGCTTGTGGCAAAAGGCGAAAATCCCCGTGTCGATTCCGAGGTGTTTGGAGCAGAAAAAGTGAAACCGACCGACAAATATACCGACTATTTCGTGTATGGCGGAAAGTTGCTTGCGAAGCCCGAAGAAGTGTCCGACGTGCGCGGGCCGGTTGTTTCCGATTATCAAAACCAATTGGAAACGGAATGGGTGGAATGGTTGCGAAAAGAATATCCCGTAGAGGTGGATGAAAAAGTTTTAAAGTCAGTGAAATAAACCAAGCGCATAAGTCATGATATGCCCGGGACGGCGTATGAAAGCAGCCGTTTCGGGCATATTTGCATATAAATGCGGGCATTTATGGTTGATAACTGCTTTTTTTATACATTTGCATATATTTAAACGGCAATGAAAAATTTCTTTTGGGGAGTCTATCAATGGGTCATAGCAATCCCGATATTGTTTTGCCTGACAATCGTCACGGCGCTTCTTACCATATTGTTTAGTGTTTTGGGCATGAGCAAATGGGGCGGCTATTATCCGGCGCATTATTGGGCGAAGATGTGGTGCATCCTGATGTTTGTGCGTGTAGAGGTCAGTGGACGGGAAAATATCGACCGGCATACGTCCTATGTGTTTGTCGCCAACCATCAAGGCGCTTACGACATATTTTTGATATACGGCTATTTGAACCATAATTTCAAATGGATGATGAAAAAGAGCCTGTCTAAAATTCCTTTTGTCGGCGCGGCTTGCAAGATTTCGAAGCATATCATGGTCGATCGTTCGTCGGCATTTGCCGTGCAGCAAACGATGAAACATGCGGAATCCGTGCTGAAAGATGGAATGTCGCTTGTCGTTTTTCCGGAAGGCACGCGCACGCCCGACGGGAAAATCAAAAAATTCAAGCGGGGGGCTTTTGTGCTGGCCTCGGAATTTGGTTTGCCTGTCGTTCCGCTTACGGTTGCTGGCTCTTTCGGCATTCTGCGTAAGGATTCATTGCGTATCCATCCGGGAAAAATCACATTGACTATCCATGTGCCGCTCGAATTTGAAAAGGAAAGCGACGATAAAGTACGGATTGACCGGATGCTTGAAAAGAGCTTTGAGACAATAAAACAATCTTTGCAGGAAGAGGCGTGATGCGTATAGGCGCATGTAAAATATGGCTTTGGGTTGCGATGACGGGCATGGTCGCGACGCCTGTTGCCGGCGAAAATCTTGATGCCGATTCGACGGCGCTGGCAACGGCGGAAGTGCCTGCCGACACGCTTGCTCATGAGAAAGAAGGCGAGCGGCGAAACTTTTTCCAAAAAATTTCCGATTACTTTGCTCAATCCAATAAATATGATCCAAGCAAAAAAATCGACTTCGGCATTATCGGAGGCCCGTTTTATGGCTCTGCCACCGGATTCGGGTTGGGGGTCGTAGCTTCCGGCTTGTATTCGTTGGACAAGCAAGACGCGACTTTGCCATTGTCGAATTTTTCGATATTCGGCAATGTTGCCACGTCGGGCATGTTGATGATTGGCGTGAGGGGAAATAATTTGTTTCCGCAGGAAAAGTATAAGCTCGATTATGCCGCTTATGTCTACACGTTTCCTTCGAAATTTTGGGGAATCGGTTATGAAAATGGCAACAACGACGCGAACGAGCGGACATATTCGCGAGTGAAATTTGAATTGAAGCCGCGTTTCAATTTCCGCGTGTTCGACAATGCTTATGTGGGAGCGGTGGCCAATTTCCAATACGTAAATGTGTCGAAAATGGACGAATACGCCATGTCGATGATTGGCGGGCAGGGATTGAAGTTTTTTTCGACCGGAGCCGGCATTACGCTCAACTACGATTCGCGCGATGTGGTGACGAACGCCACTCGCGGATGGTTTCTTCAAGTCGACCAATTGTTCTATCCCTCGTTTTTTGGCAATGACCATGTGTTTTATCTGACGGATTTCACGCTTTCCTCGTACCACAAGGCATGGAAAGGAGCCGTCATTGCCGGAGAATTGCATTCCCAATTTAATTTCGAGGACGTGCCGTGGCCGATGTTGGCGCAAGTTGGCGGCCCGAACCGGATGCGCGGCTATTTTGAGGGACGTTACAGGGACAAGAACATCATAGAGGCGCAAATCGAGTTGCGGCAACATTTGTGGCGGCGCAACGGGGCTGTCCTTTGGGTGGGCGCGGCAAACGTGTTTCCGGCATTCAAGGATATGCGGTGGAGGCAGACGCTGTGGAATTTCGGAGTGGGATATCGCTGGGCGTTTAAGCAAGGAGTGAATGTGCGGCTGGATTTGGGATTTACGAAAAACGGTTTGGGCTTCGCTTTCAACATAAACGAAGCATTCTGACGGAAATAAATCGGATAAAAAATGTAATTTTGCAGCCGGATTCCCGACAAACAACAGGTGCGGATGCTAAAAATGAAACGATTATACAGGTACATGCTGCAAGGGTTCTTCCCCTTGTTCATGATGACGTTTTGCATCTGCTTGTTTATCGTCTTGATGCAATTTCTTTGGCGCTATGTCGACGAATTGGTCGGCAAGGGCTTGGAAATGTCGGTCATCGGGGAATTGTTTTTCTATGCGGCTCTGACGATGGTGCCGATGGCTTTGCCGCTTGCCATTTTGCTAGCTTCGCTGATGCTTTTCGGAAATTTGGGCGAACGATTTGAGCTTACGGCGATGAAATCGTCGGGCATATCGTTGCTGAAAGTGATGCGTCCGCTCATAGTGCTGCTTGTGTTCATTGCCATCGGCGCGTTTTTCTTTCAGAATTACGCGTTGCCGAAAGCGCAGGTGAAAATGTGGACGCTTCTCTACTCGATGCGGCAAAAGTCGCCGGAGCTCGACATCCCGGAGGGCGTGTTCTACGACCAAATCACGGGTTATAATGTCTTCGTGAAGCAGAAAAATCGCGACAACGGCCATCTTTACGATTTGATGATCTACGATGTGTCTTCCGGTTTTAACAGGGCGAGCATCATTCTTGCCGATTCCGGAAAATTGAGTTTCACCGACGATAAGAAGCATTTGTTTTTGAAGTTGTGGCAAGGCGAATCGTTCGAAAATTTGAAAGACCAGCAATTGTCGTCGACTGGCGTGCCTTATCGCCGAGAAACTTTCAAAGACAAGGAGATAATGATTCCGTTCGATGCCAACTTCACGCGTATGGACGACAGCACGATGCGCAATCAATATGTCGGAAAAAATATTGCGGAATTGCGGCATACGATTGACTCTGTCAATGTGAAGCTCGACAGCGTCGGCGACATGTTTGGAAAAGAGCTGTTGAGCAAGCCTTATGTCGGAGTGAGCAATATCACGTTGCGGCGCAACGAGGAGGGGGAAATGGTTACGGCGCCGACACGGCAGATACGGTTGGAAAAGCCGGTCGATGTCGAGGCTGTCTTTGCCGGCAGGTCGCTTGCCGACAAGCAGCGGTATGTGGCAATGGCGCTCGACCGCGCGAAACAGGCGAAAAACGAATTTGAGTTTAAAAGCTTTTCGCAATCGGAGGACAAACTGTTGATTCGCCGGCACCAGATAGAAATGCACAAGAAATTCACATTGTCGATAGCTTGCCTCATCTTTTTCTTCATAGGCGCGCCGCTGGGTGCAATTATCAGAAAGGGAGGAATCGGCATGCCGATTGTCATTTCGGTGTTTTTGTTCATTTTCTATTATATCATCGATACGGCAGGCTACAAAATGGCCCGCGACGGACGCATGGAAGTGTGGGCCGGCATGTGGATGAGCACGGCGGTATTGCTCCCGTTGGGAATATTTTTGACCCATAAGGCAGTGAACGATTCGGCTGTGTTTAAGTCGGAAGTGTATGTCGATTTCCTTCGAAAACTCATGGGGCGTGGCGTGCTGCGCAGGGTGGAAATGAAAGAAGTGGTGATCAACGAGGTAGTTCCGGCAACGGCAGTGGAGGAGTTGGAAAAATTGAAGGCAGAAGCCGGCGAATTTTTATCGTCGTGCAGAAGGCCGCCCACATACGTGACTTATTGGCTGCATGGCATCGACCGTTCGCGGCTGAAACGCTTGTCGGCCGATTTGGAAGCGACAGTGGAGTATCTGAACAATACGCGTGAGCAATTGATTGTCAACAAGCTGATGGACTTCCCCGTTTTGCGGTCGCTCTATTTCTATCAGCCGGTAAAAGGCAATGCCGTGCTTTCGTTTGTTTGCATGGCTGTGTTCCCGATAGGGATAACCGGCTATTTGATTGGATTGCGGCAACGCAAGCAATTGCGCAGGGATGTCGAAACGGTGCGCCACGTGTGCGAGGAATTAACGGAATTATATAACAAACAGATATGAGCGAAATAAAATTAGATAGGATTGAAGACGCGATAGCCGATTTTCGTGAAGGAAAATTCGTGATCGTGGTCGACGACGAGGACAGGGAAAACGAAGGCGATTTGATTATCGCTGCGGAAAAGATTACGCCCGAAAAGGTGAATTTCATGTTGAAGCATGCCCGCGGCGTGTTGTGCGTGCCTATCACGCTGTCGCGTTGCCGCGAATTGGATTTGGACGTGCAAGTGACAGACAATACATCGATGCTGGGCACGCCGTTCACGGTGACGGTCGACAAGCTGGAGGGATGCACCACCGGCGTTTCGGCTGCCGACAGGGCTGCCACGATTCGCGCCCTTGCCGACCCGTCCGCGAAACCTGCCGATTTCGGACGCCCCGGTCATGTCAATCCGCTTTACGCGCAGGACAAAGGCGTGTTGCGCCGTTCGGGGCACACGGAAGCCACTGTCGATTTGGCGCGGCTTGCAGGCCTCTATCCGGCCGGCGCGTTGATGGAAATCATGAACGACGACGGCACGATGGCGCGTTTGCCGGAATTGCGGAAAATGGCCGATGAATTCGGATTGAAGTTGATTTCGATAAACGACTTGATTGCCTACCGGCTTCGGGAAGAATCGATTGTGGAGCGTGGCGAAGAAGTCGACATGCCGACACAGTACGGGCATTTCCGTCTGATTCCCTTCCGCCAGAAGTCGAATGGGCTGGAACATGTGGCATTGGTGAAAGGCACATGGGAGCAGGGTGAGCCGATTTTGGTGCGCGTGCATTCCTCGTGTGCCACGGGCGACATTTTCGGCTCCTATCGCTGCGATTGCGGCCCACAACTCCACAAAGCGATGGCGCAAATCGAGCAGGCAGGGAAAGGTGTCGTGGTCTACCTCAATCAAGAAGGGCGCGGCATCGGACTGATGAACAAAATGCGCGCCTACAAATTGCAGGAAAACGGCATGGACACGGTCGAAGCCAACCTCTGTCTCGGCTTCAAGGCCGATGAGCGCGACTACGGCGTAGGGGCAAGCATCCTCCATGAATTGGGCGTGACGAAAATGCGGTTGATGACCAACAACCCTCAGAAGCGCGTCGGGTTGACCGGCTATGGGCTGACAATCGTCGAAAACGTGCCAATCGAAATAGAGCCTAACGACTACAATCGTTTCTATCTTCATACGAAGAAAGACCGCATGGGGCACGACCTCCACAATGTGGATTGAGTGCAGCCCGCCGCACGCAAAAATCATGAAGGTGTGTCAAAAAGCGCACCTTCATTTTTTATGCACAAAGCGTTGACCTTCGTATTGTTTTTGAATATAGGTTTAGTTGTAATTTTGAACTTTTACACTGTTAAATCCTTTTTGTCGCAAGATGTTTTCAGCCTGAATTTTAGATTCATTATTTAATGTAAGGATTCGTAGTAATGACTCTTTTGGTAAATAGAAATCCCTATAATAGCAAGTTGTATTATTAGCTCGTAATCGACTTTTTTCTTGTGCTATTGTATTTGCAATATCTTTTACTTCTAAATTTGACTGTAAATTTCTAAACATGTTTTGTAGTAACTCCAAGTTGCTATATGCAAAATGCGCATATTCCTGGGGTGGAATAGATAATATTATTCTTGTTTCTTCTTCTTTGTAAAATTTCTTTCTTTTAATGCGTGGAGCAAAAAATGCAAGCATACATACCCCTATGAATTGTACAAATATTTGAGGATAGCTTTTTAATATAGCTATTGCATTCTCCTTCCCCCTTGTTAAAAACATCCATGCCGTATCAATATAGGAGGAATCAACAAGTTTTGAAAGTTTTTTATCTGTGGCAGATTCCACATAAATACATTTTTCCAAATCATATAAAATGGGTTCTCTAAATTCATAGTTCTTTTGTGGTATATCTATTTCCAAGACAACTCCATTATTATGATTGGCATAGTTTTCCCACATATATAAATTGTCATTTCTTGATGTAATAGAGACAACATAAGGAAATGGTAAGTTCTTTTTTCCAGCAATAAGTTCGCGCTTAAAATTTGCGGCAATTCTTCTATCTTTTTGTAAATTACAATGTTCTTCTAAATCAGACAGACATTTTCCTAAACAATCTATGCCTAATAGATATTCTTCTTTATCTTCAAAACAGTCATAGCGAGTTGCCCAAAAGCATAATCTTTTCTTACTTGCTTTATCATTTTGCAAAATTCCATTAAGGGCTTCCAATGACGTATAATGATAATATGACATATTATTCAGCATTTGTTAATTCCCAATAACCGCCTTTATTCGGGCCGGCATGTCTTATTATTCCTTTTTCTTGGAGTGAAGCCAACCGACGTTTTACGCTGCTTTCATGTATGCCTAAGCGACTTACCAATTCTTTCCTTTGTATATAAGGATTCTCTTTGATTAGTTCAAGAATAACGTACTCTTGCCTCTTCTGGTCGGTTTCTGGTCGGTTCTGGGTCGGTTCTGGGTCGCTTTTCTGGGTCGCTTTTGGGTCGTTTTGGGTTGTCGCCCTTTCAGGGTATTCAAACTTAAAGATTGTCCATATACCCGAAGCATCATAGCGGAACTCCGGTGTAGAGAAACCATCCTGCTTGCAGGCGGTAATGATGCGCTCAATGCCGCGTCCCCATGCCTCAATTTCACCAGCCCGGAAGAATGTGTTGGCGATATCCGGGTTGTAAGGCATGCTCCGATGCGAGGATAATAAGGTTTCCACAGTCCATCCTTCGGGCAACACCCCGCCGTTTATTATCTCCAGTTTGTTTTCATACACGCGGATTTGGATGGGAGAAGGTTCGGCGTAGTCTTTGTTGATACAAGCATTCAATAACGCCTCACGCAGAGCCTCACGGGGCATAGGCAATGTTTCTATCCGTTGGATGCCTTCGTAGGTGATGATGGCTTTCATGTATTTGGTGCACAGCAGATCCATCAGTTTCACGATTTGCTGGAACAGATTGCCATGCACTTCGTCCTGATACACCAAATCCATGCCTTCTCGGAAGAAACCGACCTTTACAAACGCTCCGGTCACATACTTTTCCGGATCGGGATGGAACAGCAAAGCGGCAGCACGTTTTAGGTAACAGTCCTCATAAAGTCGGAGCTTCTCCAACAGTCCGTGATTATCGTCCATTAAGTCCGCTTCCTCCATGCGTCCACTCCGCTTGGCATACTTGCGAAACAAGTCAAACGTAGCGTTATCCAAGTCCTCCGCTTTCAGATAAGGCACAGGTACGCCGTCCCACGTCTTTCCCTGCTTGCGAAGCATGAAGCGGTCGAGTGCTGCTCCTTTCAGCTCCTGATTGGTTGCACCGCTCCGTTGGTAATACTTGCCACGGAAACAGACGGGATAAGGATAAGCCTCCGTCACAATTTCCAGATAAGACTTCCCGTCTTTCTCTTTCAGATTGACATCCACCAAGATGCCCATCATGTCGCGCACCTTGTTCGGAATATCCTCCATCAGTTTTTTGGCTTCCTGCACACCACACACCTCGCCATTATCCTTTACGCCGACATAAAGGACACCGCCTTGTGCATTGGCAAAACCACAAATCCATTTCTGGTATTCGTCACGCCAAGATTCTTTGAATTCTGTGTTTTGGGATTCAGTAAGCATATCTAATTTTCTGTTTTTCCATTATCATCTTCGTTAAACATCTTTGCCAATTGCTGATATTCAGCCCTCTCAAAAAGCTTTATTTCCCCTTCTGTGCCCATGCGAATAACATCATTGCAAATTTTTAATCTATGCAGCATAGGCATAATAATGCTTTTCCCGTGATTAACAAAATCATATAATTCTTTCTCTGTTGACGGTATTTTATATCCACTAGAACTACTTGATATTATGACTTCATTGTCTCGAAGCTTAGCGATAATTTTGTTCCTGAAAGATTGTATGGACAATTTGTCGTATCCTAAATACATTAATTGATTTATAAGTTCTTTCGTTGGAATATAGTTTCTTGGAGATTTGTTCATGAATCGAAATAGAAGATAATTCAGAACAGCAATTTGCTGTTTCACTTCTATATCATCTTCATTCTGATAAGTTTCAATAAAACGCCGAGCTTTACGATAGCAAATGTCTGCTATTTGAGGATTATAGTCTGGATTAAGGCTATTTTGAGCGACATTAAATGTGTCAAAAGTTTCAGGAAACTCTTTAATACGCAAAACCTTCTCACTTAATATTGAGCGATAATTGTATCCATCTGCTTCTGCTATTTTTTTATGGTCGTAGTTATAAGCCAAAGAACCGCTAACAATATCAGCGACTTGAATGATGGCACTGTTTTTACTATCCTCAAACCTAAAAGAGCTTTCATCAAACAAATCAAGTGGTATTTCTTTTGAGCGAACATAATTTGCGAATGAAATCAGGTAATCATTACCACCAATTTCGTCTGCTGTAATGGTCAAATTGCTATAAGCAATTCTTAGTTCTTGATAGACTAAATTGTTGAGAAATTTATAAAATGACGGCTTATATCTAAGTCCTGAATTTTCATAAATTCTTCTTTTATCGCATACGAAAGCAAAAATATGAAAAGGAAGTTTCTTTAATGCATTTAAGATTACTACTCTACGTTTATGTTTGCGCTTAATTTTACTAGATTTTATTTCTCCTGTTTGAAAATAATGTTTCCTGATTTCTTCTACTCCATTTGATACAGTAGATAAATCCTCCTCATCGACAATAATTGCGGTGATGATAAAATGAGTTGAGCATCCTGGATTTTCAAAGTCATACCCGAAAGCTCCAAACTCATCCACAAAAGCATACTTTTTGTTACTCATAATCTTGTGATTTATTTATTGCTTTCTTTGTTGCTTCAATTTTCTTGTCAGCATACAAAACAACATCTTTTATTACCAATTTCTGAATGGCAGAAACTAAAATGCTCATCGAAGCATAATCAATTTCTTTGCCTGAATAAGGTAATGATACAATATCGTTTTTAATTTTCTTGCTACTAACACTGTCGCCCCAAGAGTATTTATATCCTAAACTTTTGTTTACGCAGGTTGCTACATATAGCTGAATATTCTTATTCCTTTTTGCTTCATCTTTCAAGCGTAAAGTTAAGTTGTGGCTATCATTTGAAAAGAAGTCTTTTTCTTGATAAGTTACAACAAATGTCTTTCCACCAATAAAAATGCAGTTTCCCTTATCCATATACTTTTTATCATAAGAAATATAAGAACTTACAGCATTATTATCAGCGCTGGCACACAAATATGGAAACTCCCCACTATCTTCTATAATGTCCTCTGACAAGATATTACCTGTATTTTTTACATCGAACACTGTAGGAACGGGAAAATCTTTGAACGGCAAATAATTATAGTCTTTCAAAACTTTTTGCTCTTCATCCGTTAGTTCATAATCTTTGAATCCTGTAACCGATAAATAAGCTTCCAGCTCCGCCAAACGCTCCGCTTCCAGCTCCGCCATGAACTTATCTATAAATGCAAAATCAATCTTATTGTTTTTGACGGGAAGTCTCATTTTAAAATCTAAGCTTTGAGAACTTCTTAGTTTCTTCCCATAAGAATATCGTCCTTTCAAGGATTTCCTCATAGCAACGGCAAAAAAGAGCATTGTTTCTTTAGAATACGTAATCTTATCATTCCAATAAACTCCTGTATCGTCACCTGCTCCAAAAGCATAGTCACGATAAAAAACATTTCCAAAAATATCTATAGTTATAGAATTCTTAGGAAAATAGGCGACAGGATTCGACACATAATTAACAACGCCTGTGTTTGTTACTCCTGCCATGACAAACGGAATATCTCCAGCTTTTTGGTCGCCTTTTTTTAATCTTCTACCTTGTTTGATTTTGTTGAAGATGCTTTTGAATGTGAACTCACCCCACTCAACTTCCTTTAATCTATGGTTGAGTGGGGAATCTATTTTCCCAAGCCGTCCTCCTCTGCTTGCTGCTTTCTGAGCAAATTAGAAACTTCCCATGCCAAATAGTCGCCTACAGTTTTCTTAAAATCCTGCAACGTGGGCTTGGTATCGATGGGGGCAGTCTGGTTCCAATCTATCCCGCTTTCCGGGTCTATTGTCCCTTCGTAGTATTCTTTCTCAGTAAAATAATGCAGTTTGCCCTTGCCAAAGCGCACAAGGCTTACGACTTCATCATAGCGCTCCTTCGCATGGTCTGTATCTCGCAAGTTGCAGCTTGCCTTTTTGCGGTTCGTGCGTGTGTAGCCATCATTTGAAAAGTCGATGAACTTCACGATGTCATCTTTCTTATGTGCCTCGTTTACGCGAAATACGTAGATATATGTCTGGACGCTCGATTTCCCAACAAATAGGTCTTCCGGCATCTTAATACTTGCCAAAAGCGTATTTCTTTTCAATATTCTTTTGTTGTAGTCTGTTGCTTTGCCCGTTCCGGCAGAACCTTGTATGATAATTGCCGCATAGCCTCTTCCCATCATACTCAAAGCTTTCTCTACGAATACCATGCCATTGCCGCTGGCCGAATATGGGGGATTAAGTACGAAAGCATCGGCCGGAAACTTGCTGTCGTTATTTCCGCCATAAGTGCCGTCAAAGTCTTTAAGCGAATCTTCGTTGATGATGTTTGAGCTTCCATCACCCATTAGTATCATATTGAGCACAGCCAACATATAGACACTTGGCAACACTTCTATACCCAACATCTGCTCCGACTTTATCTTCATTTCCTTAATCGCAAGTTCTGCTGGTGAATGGATGTTATTTTTTGCGTCTATCAACATTTCATTCATGGCTGCGACAAGCAAACCGGCAGAGCCGGTAGCGAAATCCCATACATAAGAATCCTTATTAACCCGTGCAAGCCGAACCAATAATCGTGCTACGTAAGCCGGAGTAAGAACTACATCGTTCAACTTGTCTTGCGAAAATCCGAGCCAGCTGTACATCTCATTGAATAGCTTGCCTGTGAAGTCGGTAGTCAAGCCGATTTTATAATAGATTCCCAAGTCGTCTATAATTTTCGTGAATACACGCTTGAGTTGACTTTCTCCGTTTTCTGCCTTATTTATATTGTCTGTGGTAAGAGTGTTTTCAAGTATTCTTTCTATGAATTGCCGTTTCTTTTCGGGCAGATTCTTTTCATTTAGGAACGCTTTTATCTTTCTAAAGATGATGTCACCGTCGGTATTGCCTTGCTCTGATGACGAAACCAAATCTGATTTTTCCAATGGAGCTACTTTGCCCGCTACGCCAAGCGTAGCGATAATGGAAGCGGCTACGAGATATACACGGTCGTTCTCGCCAAGCCCTTTTTCATTTTGATAAATGTCATTGTTTAACTTTGTAAGACTTATGGTTATTTCACGCTCGCGCTGCTCCGTTATCTTGTCTATTTCCTCTTGGGTCATACTGAGCGACCGTACCTTTTCGATAAAAGCATCGAAATTGCCGTGTGCAAGAAATGAAAGGTCTGTGTATTCACCTACCTTTTGTCCAACACCGAAGTTGCTCTTTGATACATAATAGACACCTATTTCGTGTTGTAAATGCCCCATATCGTCACGATAGCCAGTCATGCCAATAGCTATGATGTCGGTGTATCCTGTGAAATGGAGTAACGCATTGGCATAATGTACTGCTCCATTAACAGCATACGAGTTTATGTTTTTGAATAGTGGCTCGTTTTTTTGCGTCTTGTTCTCTATGTGTCCATTGGCATCAAGTTTCTCTAAGCGACCTTTATAACCCTTGTATTCTATCAATATGGGATAATTGTTCAGCTCTTTGTCTTGTAACAACAGTTTTGCATCAGGGCGATTACGACCGGAACCTCCATTTTTTGTGAAATAGTCTTCAAGAGCTTTGTCTATCTCAGGATTAAGTGGTTCTTGTTCCAACTTGTAAGGAAGCTTATACGATTTAAGCCATCCATTAGCTAATTCTGCTATATTAGGCTCTACTGATTGTATATTTTTCTTTGCCATGATGTTATTCTTCTATTCTGTTGTTAGTCAATCTTTTTTTGTATGCACGTTAATATGATATTAACATTGCAGGGGTGTTAATTTTGATTGTATTTGCAAATATAACAAAAGGTAAGGGCACAATAAAGAAATATCATGTTTATTATGCTGATTGTATTTCTAAATGTAGCAGTGGAATACGATGGGATTTTTTGAATTTGTTCCGTGCTGTTCGGTATTAATTAAGATTGTGTCTTGGAAATCGCGGAATCTTTTAGGTTTCGGAGTGCTGTTGCATGTGGGGATTGTTGGAGAGGGGATGGGGTGTTGATGTTGCTGGGGATTTTTTTGAGGGATTATGTGTTTGATATACAGTGTATTTTTAGGATAGCTTATAATTTTTTCAAAAAAAGTTGGGATAAAATTTGGAAAGAAAGGGTTGCGGGCAGTACCTTTGCAACCGCAAACGGCGGAAGGCGCTTTTTTTCGGGCCCTGCCTGAAAAAAATCCCGCGCGGGATTTGCACGGGCGCTTCCTTCTTGCTAACTTTGCAGTCCCTTCCCTTTTTTTTCGGGAGCGGGCTTGGCACATTGACATCATGCGACGAGACGAATAGAATAGCGAGGAACGCGGGAAGGCCCCTTTTTTTGGGGCTTCCCCTTGTCGATTCGGCCGGGAACGGCTCCGGCGCCCCTCCATTCCCGTATCGGGAGGGGGCGCGCTCCGGCGGCAGCCGGACAGAAAAAATGGAAAAACATATAACAACAACGGAGAGTTTGATCCTGGCTCAGGATGAACGCTAGCGGCAGGCTTAACACATGCAA
>ENA-OOXJ01000443-OOXJ01000443.1-human-gut-metagenome-genome-assembly--contig:-NODE-443-length-35701-cov-6.141979_pt1 | contig 35701 bp, 48 predicted proteins | sample MGYA00241587_ERZ501343 | MGnify/ENA primary metagenome ERZ501343 (study PRJEB25962, sample SAMEA2042918) | human gut metagenome | biome: human gut; feature: human-associated habitat; material: faeces... | reverse complement strand
CAATGCCAGCGGTATGGCAACCTCTTTTTCCAATTCAACAAAACGGTTATAGGAACGGGCTGCCGTGTGCTCATGAGCGGCTTTTATCGCGAGGATGTGAGCCTCCTGCGTCAGGAGGCCGAATACCTCGGCTGGCGCTTTGACCACGCTCGCGATCTGAACCGCTGGGCCTGTGTGGAGTTCGTTAAGCCGGAGTGAACGGGTCACCGTTGCGCGTGAACCATAAAATAACGATTCGTCCCCGAAAGGCACTGACCCCTCGGGGACGAATTGGTTTCTGGCTGCCGCTATAGCGCTATTATGGGCAGGCCATTTTCAGCGTCACGCCGCTGCCCTTCAGCAGATACAGCCCCGGGTTCATTCCCTGCAGCACGTTCTGCACAGAGCTTGCCTTTTCCACCACCTTGAGCAGCCGGCCCGAAAGGTTAAATACCTGCACGCGGCCCTCCAGCAGGCGGTTTGTGCTGCCGGCGTTGTCTGCAACGTTGGTGATGCCCGTAGAGATATAGAAAAAGTCTTTCCACTGGTCGGCCGCCTTATAAGCGTCAAGTGCAATAGTGGGAACATACAGCTTGCACGTCCACTTGTTGATGTCATCTAACGCTTGCGCGCCGCATACTGGCGGATTAATCGTATAGCTTGTCAGCCGTTCCATGGCCGTGCAGTCGGAAAATGCCTCTTCGCCAATTGACTCCATGCTGCTGCCAAATGTAAAGTTAGTAAGTGAGGAACATCCGCTGAAAGCATAATTTCCGATGTGCTTGATGTCATCACCCAACGTTACGTTTTTCAGGTTAGTACAGCCGTAAAACTCATTTTCGGAGATTTCGGTTTCGCGGTCTGTGATAGTTACGGTTTCCAGGCTGGTATTGCGGTAGAATGGAGAGTAGCCGTTGTAGCTATCGGTGGGGTATGAAATGTTTCCACCTATGTAAACCGTGTTGAGCGGGCAGTCGACAAACAGCGGGTTTCCACCATTGCTGCTTATTTCCAGTTCGCTGTTGCGGTCGGCGATAGTTACGTTGTTTAGGGCTGAACAACCGGCAAATGCGTAGTTCCAGATTTTGTTAACCGAAGCAGGAATCGTGATTTCGGTCAGTGCCGTGCAGTTTTGGAAACACTCGCTCCCCAGTTCTGTGATACCCGCTCCAAGGTGTATGGCGGCCAGTGCGGTGCATCCATCCAAGCAATTATCGCCCAAACTGCCGGTAGCGTAAATGTCGGCATCGGTCAGTGCGGTGCAGTCCTTAAAGCAGTTGCTCCCTACATCGCCAAAGGTGTTGATGTGGGCATATTGTAACGATTGACAACCCTCAAAGGCACTGCTGCCGATGCTTTTCACCGTATCGGAGATTTCAATGCCAGTCAGGCTGTCGCAGTCGTGAAAGGCATGATAGCCGATGCTTCCCTTAAATCCCTCTACTATCAGATTGTTTGTGCTGTCATTGTCATAGCAGGCATAGGGGCCGATGGCTTCGATGCTCATCTCAATGCCTTGGTAGTTCACGGTTTTTCCAATGCGTAGGGTGGAAGTACTGTCGTAGGCGCAGTCGATGGCCGCGCAAGTTCGTTCCGAAGGACTGATTGGTACATACCTGATGCCTCCGGTTTCGAAAATGGAGCTCAGGTAGGGATAAACGAGGGCGTTGTCCAGCATTTTGAAAGATTCGTTGGCCACATAGTTCACCTCACCAGCGGCATAGCTGTATCCCGAAGGCGGGGTGTTGCAGAGCCAAATGACTTTTTCGGGTGATGATCCAAAAAAGGCGCTGTTGCTGATTGATTGCACGCCCGTTCCAATTGTAATGCTATGGAGTTTGGGGCAATAAGCAAAAGCTTCAATGCCAATTGTCGTTACGGAGTTTGATATTTTAATGGAAGTGAGGGCGGAACACCCCTGAAACGTTCCGTCTTCAATACTCGTTACAGAGTCCGGTATCTTAATGGAGGTGATTCTGGAACAGCCCCAAAAAGCCGACTCTCCGATACTATCTACCGATTCGGGAATTTCAATAGAGGTGAGCCTGGAACACAACGCAAAAGCCAAATCTCCAATACTGGTTACGGAGTTTGGAATTTCAATGGCCGTAAGGTTGGAACAGCCAAAAAAAAGCCGACTCCCTGATGCTGGTTACTGTGTATACCGTTCCGTTGTAGTCAATCGTATTGGGTATACTAATCTTGCCAGTTGCGGAGCAGTCATTTACTTCGCAAGTTTTGTATGATTCGGAGAGGATGTTATAGCTAATGCCGTCTTTGGCAAAATCATATGCCAACGAGGTGGATGGCATGAGCAGACACAGGAAGAGTATGATTCCTACTTTTACCCTCCCCTCCCCAATTTGATAATTGAAATTTGCAAAATGAATTGTGAACATGGTGGAATGTATAGTTAAGTTATTTGTAGTTTGCGGTATGCGCCTTTTGGGAGACCATGAACATGGCAAAGATAATACAAAAAAGTGAGATTCTGAGCAAATCACGGAAAAATGATAGAAAGTTAATGGTTTATGAGATTTTGACGATTTTGGCGAGTGATTGAGGAACTGCCGGAGAAGAAGAGCATCTGCACAAGCCGCAGCTTTCCCGACCAAGGATTGTCACAATAGGTCCGTTGGAGGAGGCCGTCGCCCACTTCGCATCTTCCTGCTCACGCAAGCTGAAGGAGCAGGACAGCTGTTGCCGCGCCGTCACGGTGTTCGCCTATACAAGCCGTTTCCGCACCGATGCGCCATGCAGCGCAATCAACCGCACGGTAACCCTCACCGTACCGACAAACGACCTGCGCGAGCTTGTGTCGGTGGCTGTCGGCGCGTTGCGCTCGCAATGGGACGCGTCCGCCACGTTTTTCTACAAGAAAGCGGGCGTGATAGTCTGGGACATCTGCCCCTCCGGCGCAGTTCAGGGCGACCTTTTCGACACTGTCGACCGCGCTAAGCAGGCCCGACTTGCCGCCGCAATCGACGCCATAAACCGCAAGAACGGCTACAACACAGTGAAAGTAGCCGTACAGGGAGGGAACGGACACAAGCTGGCGCATGAAGCACGAACACGAGTCCGGAAAATACACTACCAACATCGATGACGTAATAAAAGTGAAAGCATGACTTCAAATTCATATATGAGTTCGGCATCATGCAATAGTAATTTTACTATTCAATAATAAGGCGTTTTAAGTCATATTACGCCGCAAATGCTGCGGTATTTTTTGCTTATGCTTGATTATGCGGTAAAAAACAACTATATTTGCCGCATATTCTGCGGTGTTTTGGGGAGTTCAATGCCGCATAAACAAAAATTGAAGAATTATGTACATACACGAAAGAGATAATTGGACTTCATTCAAATGGGATGCGTCCGTGCTTACATCGATACTTGAAGAAGTCGGCCGCAAACAGGGCTTGCTGTATGGCAGGCTTTCCTCGTTGGGTTTTGACAGCAAGCTTAAGGCTATGGCCGAGAACTTGACGCACGATGTGGTATGTTCATCAGAAATCGAGGGAATACGTATGAATATGGATGATGTACGCTCGTCCATAGCCCGTAAACTGGGAATTGAAAATGTCAGGCAGACCGCACCCTCACATTACGTTGATTCAGTTGTATCTGTCATGCTCGATGCGGTAGGCCACTATGGCCAACCACTTACGAAAGAGAAAATCTGCGCATGGCAGGCTGCGTTCTTTCCGTCAGGTTACAGCGACGGTTCACATATAGAAGTGGGCCGATACCGCACCAATGAAGAACATATCGTTTCGGGTATGTTCGGAAGAGAGAGGATTCATTATGTTGCCCCTTCGCCGGAGCGGTTGGATGCAGAAATGGAGAAATTCCTTGACTGGTTCAACGGCACGGAGAACGTAAGTTATGTCATCAGGTCTGCCATAGCCCATTTCTGGTTTGTCAGCATCCATCCATTTGAGGACGGCAACGGACGGCTTGCCCGTATTCTGTCGGACATGATGCTGGCACGCGGCGACAGGAGTGTATTTCGGTTCTACAACATCTCCTCAATGATAAACAATGACAAGAAGCATTATTATGACATTTTGGAAAAGACGCAACACGGCGACGGAGACATTACCGAATGGATATTGTGGTATGCCAATACTTTGTCCGTAGCCCTTGACGAGGCGGGAAGCATGGTCAGCACCGTCTTGAACAAAAGTCTTTTCTGGCAGAAAGCTTCTTCCGTGGCGTTAAGCCAAAGGCAAACGGACATGCTAAACCTGTTCCTTGACGGCTATGAGGCGAAAATTACGACCAAGACATGGGCGTCGCTGGCGAAATGTTCGGCGGATACCGCCCTGCGCGACATACACGACCTTGTAGGAAAAGGTGTCTTGCGTGAGGACATACCCGGAGCCAAACGTCCAAGCTATTCCATCATTTACGAGCCAGACGACCTCACGGCACTCTTTTCCGAAGTCCGTGTTGAAGATGAGAATGGCCGCTTCTATCTTAAAGCTCTGTACAAAGGCAAGACACCGGTATGCGAAAGGGTTTTGCCATTGGATGCGGAACGGTTCGGCAGAGGCGACTTGCCATTGGAGAACTTGCTTGCCAAATACTGCACTTATCTGAAAATGAATTAAACAAGACCAGATGACTTTATTACAAATATCAAGCTCATTTATTTTCCATTTGACAGATTATTATATTTGTCGCAGATAATCTTTCTCATTTATAACTTAGGAAGGAAAAGATGGTATTTGACAAGTTCATAGACAGGCAGGATGAGTTAGAACGGATAAACCCGAATCTGTCATTAGACCGCCTAAGCCGTCATTTGCTGTCATTTGTCGGCTCTTCAGCCATCTTCCGCTGCTGGCAGAAATCTGGCTAAGTCTAATGACCGATTCAGGTTATAGGAACAGCGCGAACAGCGACGCGCCCACTACGGTCAGTATGCCGCTCACCACGATGGACAGTCCGCTGGTGGCGCCCTCCACCACGCCCATCTCCATGGCCTTGGCCGTGCCGATGGCGTGCGAGCTGCTGCCTATGGCTATGCCTTTGGCCACGGGCTCATCGATCTTTAGCCACGCGAGCACTTTCTCTGCCATGATGTTGCCGAGCACGCCGGTGACTATTATCGACACCACCGTCACCGACACGATGCCGCCGAGCTCCTCAGACACGCCCATGCCTATGGCCGTGGTGATGGATTTGGGCAGAAACGTGACGTAAGCCTCGTGTGAGAATCCGAACAGCAGCGCGAGCAGCAGCACCGTGGTCATGCCCGACAGCGCGCCGCCCACTATGCCGCAGATGATGGCACGCGAGTTCTTCCTGAGCAGGTCCACCTGTTGGTAGAGCGGAACGGCCAGGCAGACGGTGGCCGGGGTGAGCAGGTAGCTGAGCCACGACGCGCTTTCGTTATACGTGCCGTAACCGATGCCGCACACCAACAACGCCGCGATGACCAGCACTATCGACACGAGCAGCGGGTTCATGAAGCTCCAGCCGGTCTTCTTGCGAAGCCACACGCCGGCGGCGTAGGCCGCCAGGCTGACGCAGACACCGAAGTAGACCGAGCCCTCGAAAAGTCCGTCGGTCATTTGTCCTCCCTCCCTTTGCGTATCATGTGCTGGGTGACGGCTCCGGCCACGCCCATCACCACAAACGTACTGACCACGGTCACGGCCACGTAGGCCACAAGGTGACCCGAGATGTCGGGCCACGAGTCCACCAGCCCCACGGCGGCGGGGATGAACATCACGGGCATCACGGCTATCAGGAATGTGCTCACCTCGCGCACGTCGCTCACCCGCACCCAGCCCTTGAGCAGGGCGGCGAAGAGCAGCGCTATACCGTAGATGCTCGCCGGCACAGGCAGCGGCAGCAGCCAGTGCAGCAGCTCGCCGGCAAAGGAGAAGGCGAGGATCAGAAGAAACTGTGTGATGAACTTCATATCAAGCCTCCTTCCGCCTTATGCCCAGCCCCTCGATGTACTGCCCGATGAGGGCCACCGACTTCTCCGTGCCGAGCCTCACGCTGTCGAAGCACAGGTCGTAGTCGGCCGAGTTGCCCCATTGCAGGTGGGTGTAATACATGTGGTACCTCACGCGGCTGTCGTCCATGTCGTGCACGATGGCGGCCGCCTTGCGCGGCGTGACACCCTCCTCGGCGGCCACCGCGCGGATGCGGTCGGCCTCGCGCCCTTTCAGGAACACCGACACCAGGTCGCTGCGGTGGCGGAAGATGTAGTTGCCGCAGCGCCCCACGATGATGCATTCGCTCTGGCCTATCATGTCGGAGAGGATGTCGAGCGCGCGGCTGTGCAGCGGACCCTCGTCGTGGCCCAGGGCCGAGATTGCGAACTGAAGCTCGTCCACGGGCCGCTCCTCAAAGAAGTCGTCCATTTCGGCCAGCACGCCTTTGGCCCGGGCCATCTCCAGAAGGCTCTTGCGGGTGTAGAAGGGTATGTCGTAGCGGGCGGCAAGCTGTTCGCCGATGTGCAGTGCGCCGCATCCGCACTGCCTTGCTATTGTTATTATCATTGCTTGATGTTTTTTGAAAACGCTGCAAAGATAATACAAAAAGTGAGATACTGAGCAAATCACGGAAATATGATTGAAAGTTAATGATTTATGAGGTTTTGACGATTTTGGCGAGTGCCAAGTAAAACCGCCCGAAAGCCAACTTGAACCGGAATTGCGTTACTATCCCGTTACCGAAATCCGGGTGTGGTAACGGCGCGGAAAAGAACGGCAAAACGAGGTAAAAACTCCATCTGCACAGGCATTTGGACGCATTGGTGATGAAAAAGTCTTGCGGCAGGTTCGATTGCGGCGGTCTGCTTAACCCCAAACAAACAAATAAATAACTAACTATACGAATGACTGAATAATGCCCGTTTATCGCAAATAAGTGTAATTTTGCCTCCAATAGAGCATCTCCCGTCAGGAGATACGCTTGGCTTCATGCATATAAGACATGTCGGACATAGCAGACATATTAGAAAACGACATACTTCTGGCTTCGCCGGAGCTGTTGGCCACCCTGCTCAAAGACCATACGACGAGCAAGGACGACGACGTGCACAACATCTTTTGGGCAACCTCCGATTACGAACACCTTGGCACAGGGTATGGCTATTATGACCCAATACTCCCTGAACTTATCACGGGCGAGAACGGACAGGTCATCATGCCCCGCATCCTAAAGCACAAGGCAACCCAGTCGGCGCGCGTTCGCGACATGGCGGAGGTGTTCACCCCCGCATGGGTGTGCAACGCACAGAACAACCTCATTGACGAAGCGTGGTTCGGGCGAAAAGATGTGTTCAACACGGAATATACGTCAGAAGACGGTACGCACGGGTGGACGACGAACCCCGAGAAGATAACCTTTCCCAAAGGAAAGACATGGCGCGATTATGTCCGCGACACCCGCCTTGAAATCACCTGCGGTGAGGCTCCCTATATCGCCAGCCGCTACGACGCCACCACCGGGGCCGTCATACCCCTTGGCGAGCGCATAGGCTTGCTTGACCGTAAGCTGCGCGTCGTCAGCGAGAATACCGACACTTCCGGCCGGTGGCTGAAAGCCGCGCAGGAAGCCTACAAGAGTACCTACGCTTACGAGTGGCAGGGCGACAACCTGCTCATCGCCCGCGAGTCGATGCTCTGTTCCTTCATCGAGTATTACCGTGCCAAGTTCGGCAAGAACCCCTTGCTGAGATCCATTAAATGCATTGCCGACGTCATCTCGTGGAACGTGTGGCAGATGGACGGACTGAAATGCGTTGTCCCGGGAAGCTGCAAGGACAACGTGCACACGGAAGAGACCCTTTTCGGTGAAACCAAGGAAGTTGTTACGCCCTGCGAGGGATGCCGCACGAACGACCTCTTCAAGCACAACGGAACGTATTGTCTCATCAGGGACTGGCGGACCAAGGACCCGCAGACCGGGAGCAAAAGCAGGAAGATCAAATTTATCGATCTCTTAAATAAATGCCAATGAAATACTTCTCGTCCCTCAAATTGAAGCTGATATACGTGTTTCGCATCAACGATGCCGACCACGAAGGCTGCCTGAAAATAGGCGAGGCAACTTGTAACGAAGAAAATGTCATCGGGCTGACGCCAAACAGCAAACCCTTGAACGAGGCGGCCAGGAAACGCATCAACCAGTACACGCAGACGGCTGGCATCCGCTACGAGCTGCTCCACACCGAGTTGGCTCTCTACAACCGGGGCGGTTTACAATCGTTCAACGACAAGGAAGTGCATGCTGTATTGGAATGTTCCGGCGTGAAGAAGAAGGTGTTTGACAAGGTGAAGGGGGCCAACGAATGGTTCATCACCGACTTGGAAACTGCGAAAAACGCCATCGCAGCTGTCAAGGAGGGTAGAGAATCTCTGTTGCCGGGAGAAGTGACGCACAAGCAAAGCCCCATCATATTCCGCCCCGAGCAGCAGGAGGCCATCGACAAAACCGAGCGGAAGTTCAGGAAAGGCAACCAGATGCTTTGGAACGCCAAGATGCGTTTCGGCAAGACTCTGTCGGCCTTGCAGGTGGTCAAGGACATGGATTTCCGACGGACACTCATCCTGACCCACCGCCCGGCTGTCAACGCGGGATGGTTTGATGACTTCGGTAAGATTTTCTATGAATCAGACACCCCTTTTTCCTATGGCTCCAAGGAGAACGCCGTCGGTAAGCGATTGGGGGAAAGTTTTGCGAATCTTGAACGACGGGCAAAGGCCAACGGGCTGCATTATCTTTACTTTGCTTCCATGCAGGACTTGCGCGGCTCGGAGCTGGTGGGTGGTAATTTCGACAAAAACGACGAAGTGTTTGCCACACCCTGGGACTTGATCATTGTGGACGAGGCACACGAGGGCACACGGACGGAACTGGGCGAGGCGGTGATGGCGGAACTCGTCAAGAAGAACACAAAAGTGTTGCGACTCAGCGGCACTCCTTTCAATTTGTTGGACGATTTCAAGGAAGACGAGATATATACCTGGGATTACGTGATGGAGCAACGCGCCAAGCTGGAATGGGACAAGGAACATCCGGGCGACCCAAATCCCTACGCAGCACTGCCCGCCATGAACATCTATACCTACGACCTTGGACGCTTGCTCCGCGATTTTGCAGATGAGGACTTGGCCTTCAATTTCCGCGAGTTTTTCCGCGTGAACGGTGAGGGTAGTTTTATCCACGAACGCGATGTTTCCGTTTTCCTCAACCTGCTGACCAAGGAGGACGAAGATAGCTGTTATCCTTTCGCCAGCGAGGAGTACCGGGACATTTTCCGTCATACGCTGTGGATGTTGCCGGGAGTGAAGGAGGCCAAGGCGCTCAGCGCATTGCTTCAACGTCACCCGGTGTTTCAGCACTTCACCATTGTCAACGTGGCGGGCGACGGCGACGAGGACGAGGAAAGCCGCGACGCTTTGGAGGCTGTGAAAAGTGCCATCGGCAAAGATCCCGAGGCAACGCGTACCATCACCCTGTCGTGCGGACGTTTGACAACGGGCGTGAGCGTACCGGCGTGGACGGCCGTTCTCATGCTCGCGGGTTCATACAACACGGCGGCATCCAGCTATATGCAGACTATCTTCCGCGTGCAGACTCCTGCCACCATCAATGGACGGGTGAAGGAACAATGCTACGTGTTCGACTTTGCGCCCGACCGCACGCTGCGCGTGCTGGCCGAGACGGCCAAGATTTCTGCCAAAGCGGGAAAGACCTCGCAGGACGACCGCAAGACGATGGGCGATTTTCTCAACTTCTGCCCCGTCATCGCCATCGAGGGCTCACGCATGGATAAGTTTGACGTGCCGCGCATGTTGGAACAGCTCAAACGGGTCTACGTGGAACGCGTCGTGCGCAATGGCTTCGAGGACAACAGCCTTTACAACGACGAGTTGTTGAGGCTGGACGATGTGGAGTTGCAGGAGTTTGACAAACTGAAAAAAATCATCGGCCAGACCAAGGCCATGCCCAAGACCAACCAGGTTGACATCAACAACCAAGGGCTGACGGGCGAGGAATACGAGGAAAAGGAGCAGCTGGAAAAGAAACCCAAGAAGGGACTCTCCGAGGAAGAGAAGCGCAGATTGGAGGAACTGAAAAAGAAGACGAAGAACCGCGAGGCAGCCATCTCCATCCTCCGGGGCATTTCCATCCGTATGCCTTTGCTTATCTACGGTGCGGAACTTGACAACGAGGACGAGGAAATCACCATCGACAACTTCGCCGAGAAGATAGACGATCGCTCGTGGGAGGAGTTCATGCCCAAGGGAGTGAACAAGCAGCAGTTCAACGCCTTCAAGAAATATTACGACCCCGACATCTTCCGTGCGGCGGGCAAGCGCATCCGTGCAATGGCCAGGGCTGCCGACAGGCTGAGCGTGGAAGAACGCATCGGGCGCATCACGGACATTTTCAGCACCTTCCGCAATCCCGACAAGGAAACCGTGCTTACGCCGTGGCGCGTGGTGAACATGCACCTCGGCGACTGCTTGGGTGGCTACAACTTCTTTGACGAGGCGTATGGGCATACGCTTGACGAACCGCGCTTCGTCGATCATGGCAAGGTGACGGCCGAAGTGTTCACCCCCGATGCACGGATATTGGAAATCAATTCGAAGTCGGGCCTCTACCCGCTTTACATGGCCTACGGCATCTATCGTGCGCGGTTGAAAGACAGCACAATTTCTGCGGACACGTTGGAGGAAGAGCAGGCCGTGTGGGACAAGGTCGTGGCGGAGAACATTTTCGTGGTCTGCAAAACGCCGATGGCGAAGAGCATCACCAAACGGACGCTGGTTGGCTTCCGTAAAGCCAAATGCAATATGTATGCGCCAGAGGACTTAATCAATAAAATCAAGAATCAACCGGAACTTTTTATCAAAAAAGTATGTGATTTAGTAGGAGAAGGAATGAAATTTAATGCAGTAGTAGGAAATCCACCATATCAAGAAGTCGTGGCTCAGAAGGAAACTGATAATGGACAAAAACGTAGCAGTAGTATCTTTCAACACTTTCAAGAAATAAGTGAAAAACTTGGAAGATATACCTCGTTAATTTACCCCGGTGCAAGATGGATTCATCGTTCTGGCAAGGGACTTGAAAAGTTTGGATTAGCACAAATAAATGATAGTCATTTAATGTTAGTTGAATTTTTCCCTTGTTCAACAGATATATTCAAAGATGTTGCAATTGCTGATGGGCTTTCAATTGTATTAAAAGATATGAACAAGATTTCTTTGGGATTCAAATATGTGTATTCTAGAAATGGGAATAAGATAGAACTTGATGCAAGTTGCCCAGGGGATACATTATTTACTCTTAATCCGCGAGATAAAGAAATTATAGAGAAACTAGAAGCATTTATTTCGAAATACGCTAGTTTGCATGATTCTGTGCTGTCGCAAAAACTTTTTGCCATTGAAAGTGACTTCGTAGAGAAGAATCCATCCCTTGTGAGAGAATTTAATGAAGGTGATTATTTCAATCCAGACACGGAAATAAAGTTGTTTACCAATGACAAGGCAGGTAAAAGTGGACGAGCTAGATGGTATGTTGCTAACAAGGAGGTCATATCTTCTGGGAAGGAATACTTAGCACGATGGAAAGTTATTGTATCAAGTGCGAATGCAGGAGGACAAAAACGAAGCAATCAAATTGCTATTATAGACAATCATAGTGCGTTTGGGCGTTCACGAGTAGCTTTGAAAACTTTTGAAACAGAAAAGGAAGCGCGTAATTTCTTCAAATATGCGACCAGTGAAATAATACGTTTTGCATTCTTAATGACAGATGAGTCATTGACTTCCTTGGCAAAGAAAGTTCCTGATTTATTAGACTATACAGATAATAATGGTTTGATAGATTATAATGGGGACGTCAATAAACAGTTATATAAATTCTTCGAAGTAGATGAAATACAGCAACAATATGTAAAGGAGGTACTTTCTACAAAAAATGGATGCAATTCTATGTAAGTAGAATCTAATTGATGAAGAAATTGCATTCATAGAGAGGATGATAAAACCCATGTAGGGGAGTGAAGGTCGGGGCAACGTTCCGACCTTCATTTGTTATGAAATAAGAAGAAAGACATTCTTTTATGCATTTGAATAGCGTGCTGTTTTCTTTGCATCAAAGGAAAATCTATGCTTTTAGGTATGAGGTACCGATGTTACCCATAGTTCTGTCACGCGGTTGTATGTTGGTTGCGTCTCTTCGCGCGCGCGTATATATATAAGGTGTGGAAGTCGCGGATGGCGCGGAGCATAAAAGAGCTCAGCCCCCTCCCCACCGTGGGAGAAGGGGCTGAGGTTGAAAATGATGGGGCGGGGCCCCGATGTGTCAGGCCTTGCCTTCGGGAACACCGAACGGCGTGGCCGTGCGGCCGCCCTGAGGAGCGGGGGCACCCGGCAGATTGATGGTGCCGAAGGCCTTTTCATATTTTGCGATGTTGTCCTGCAAAGCCAGGAGCAGACGCTTGGCGTGTTCGGGAGCGAGCACGATGCGCGACTTCACGTTGGCCTTGGGTACACCCGGCAGCACGCGGATGAAGTCCATGACCACTTCGGCGCTGGAATGGGTGATGATGGCCAGGTTGGCGTAGATGCCTTCGGCCACCTCGGGCGACAGTTCGATTTGCAGTTGGTTGGAATTGTTGGGCTGGTTTGCGTTGTCCATAAGTTTCGAAATGTTGTTTAAAATGAGTGTGTAATGTGTTTTGTCGAGCCGTGCGGCCGTGGCAGATGCCCGTGCCGGGCGGCTTTGCGGGGCAAAAGTAGCGTGTAGAACTGGATTAAGCAAGCCTTTTACGGACAAAATCAAATTTTCTTGTGTTATTGGTCTTAAAACTTGTAAATTTTTTGGCAATGTATTGCTTGTTTCCATATCTTTGCAGGCAAAGGGTGAAGACATTATGCCTTTATAATTGTCATCCTAAACATGATATGATTATGAAAAAGGTTTTATCAGTGGTCCTCATGGGATCAATTGCCGCAGGTGCAGCAGCACAGCAGGCAAACGCCTTACAAGAAAGCAAGTTTTTCGACAATTGGTCGATTGGCTTGAACGTAGGAGCAGCCACTCCGCTGACCCACTCGGCTTTCTGGGGTAACATGCGTCCGCAGGTGGGTATTGAACTGACCAAGCAGATTACGCCCGTCTTTGGCTTGGGCTTCCAAGGTACGGCCGGCATCAATATGCTGAATACGTATCCCTATTGGGAAACGAGCTGCACGGCCTTTGATATTACGAACGTGAGCGTCCTGGCCAAAATCAACATGAGCAATCTGTTCTGCGGCTATAACGGCGTGCCCCGCCTGTTCGAGGTGGAGGCTGTGGCCGGCGCAGGCTGGATACATAAGTATTGGCACGGAGATCGTCCGGGCGACGACAATGCATTCAGCACGAAGTATGGCTTGAACTTCAATTTCAACCTGGGTGAGAAGAAGGCTTGGACCGTGGCTTTCAAACCTGCCATCGTATGGGACATGGACGATATGCCCAGAGGCGTGGACTATGATGCCAACAAGGCATACGTAGAACTGATGGCCGGCGTGACTTACCACTTCAAGAACAGCAACGGTACGCACTACTTTAAGAAAGTGCGCGCTTACGACCAGGCAGAGGTGGACGGCCTGAACGCCAAGATCAACGACCTGCGTTCTTCTTTGCGCGACGCCAAGGGACAGGTTGAACGCAGCAACGGCGAAATCCGCAACTTGCAGCGTCAGCTCAACGACTGCCGCAACAGCAAGTCGACGCAGACCGTCAAGGGAGCCGACGGCTTGGAGAGCGTTGTAAGCTTCCGCCAGGGCAAGACGGTGGTCGACGCCACGCAGCAGGCCAACATCGAACGCTTTGCTTCTTACATGAAGGACAACCCCGACGCCAAGGCCGTCATCAAGGGTTATGCCTCGCCCGAGGGCGGCGCAGCCATCAACAAGAAGCTGGCCCAGAAGCGCGCCGACGTGGTGAAGAGCATCCTCGTGAAGAAGTATGGCATTGATGCCGACCGCATCAAGGCAGAAGGACAGGGCGTGGGCAGCATCTTCTCGGAGCCCGAGTGGAACCGCGTCAGCATCTGTACGCTTGAAATCCAATAAGCGACCATAGTTATTGGTTCTTTAAGGTTAATAATCTCTTCTATGGCGTAGGCCGGGCGACCCAGTCGCCCGGCCTTTTTGGTGCATGGACTGATGTTTTTCTTGTCGGTGTGTTAAAAAAGCGTCACATTGTCGTGCAATGCTTGCAGTGTGTGTACAATCAGATGGATTTTGGCTAACTTTGCCGTGCGTTTTAATAAAACTACAACGGTATGAATAAGATGAAAGCAGCTGTGGTCGGTTACGGAAACATCGGCCATTATGCGTTGCAGGCCTTGGAGGCCGCACCCGATTTCGAAGTGGCAGGTGTCGTACGTCGTAAAGGCGATGAAAATAAGCCGACAGAACTGGCTCCCTACAAGGTAGTCAAGGACATTCGCGAGCTGGGCAAGGTGGATGTGGCTATCTTGGCTACGCCGACGCGCAGCGTCGAAACGTATGCCAAGGAATTTCTGGCATTGGGCATCAACACGGTCGACAGCTTCGACATCCACACGCAGGTGCCTGCGCTTCGCAGCGAGCTGGACAAGGTGGCCAAGGAGCATGGAGCAGTGTCGATTATTTCGGCTGGTTGGGACCCGGGCAGCGACTCGGTGGTGCGTACACTGTTGCAGGCCATTGCGCCGAAAGGCATCACTTACACCAACTTCGGCCCGGGCATGAGCATGGGCCACACGGTGGCTGTCAAGGCCGTGCCGGGCGTCAAGGCAGCGCTCTCCATGACGATACCGGTGGGCACGGGCATCCATCGCAGAATGGTGTATGTGGAGCTGGAAGAGGGTGCCGACTTTTCCAAAGTGGCTGCCGACATCAAGGCCGACCCCTACTTTGTGAACGATGAGACGCATGTGGTGCAGGTGCCCTGCGTGGACGACTTGCTCGATATGGGGCATGGCGTCAATCTGACGCGTAAAGGCGTGTCGGGCCGCACGCAAAACCAGCTTTTCGAGTTTAACATGCACATAAACAACCCTGCACTGACGGGGCAGGTGCTTGTATGCGTGGCGCGCGCCGCGATGCGCCAGCAGCCGGGCTGCTACACGATGATTGAGGTGCCCGTTGTCGATTTGCTTCCCGGCGAGCGCGACGAATGGATTGCCCACCTCGTCTGAACCGTTTCCCAAACGGGGAGCGATAGCTCCCATATTGGCGGGCCTCGAAGGTAATTCCTCGTTTATGCACGTTGTTTTTTCAGCTGCATAAGGTGGGATTTCGTTTGAGGCCCGCTCTTTTCTTTGTTTTCTGCCTTCGTTTATGCGTTTGCCGACCCCCGTCGGCCGAAAAACGCCCGCCTCAATGGCGGTAGGGGGTATACTCCTTATTATATATATAAGGTGCGGAGAAAAGGAAGGCTTTTTACAGTGTGGGCCACAGATGCCAGACGTATTGCACCGCTCCGCCCGATGAAAGCAGGCGTTAATTTTTAACTTGGCTCTTTTTAAGTGCTTGAAAATCTTGCTCATTCCGTTTTTTAGCGCTAAATTTGCAGGCCGAAAAGGTGCATAGTGCGCCTTCGCAAGCATGGAAAAATAGGAAAATAATATATACAACAAATTAAAAATCAAACAAATGCCTACTATTCAGCAATTAGTAAGAAAGGGTAGAAAGGTGACAGCGGACAAGAGCAAGTCGCCTGCGTTGGATTCGTGCCCCCAGCGTCGTGGAGTGTGTGTGCGTGTGTATACGACTACGCCTAAGAAGCCTAACTCGGCTATGCGTAAGGTGGCTCGTGTGCGTCTGACGAACTCGAAGGAGGTGAACTCCTATATCCCGGGTGAGGGTCACAACTTGCAGGAACACTCCATCGTGCTCGTGCGTGGCGGTCGTGTGAAGGATCTCCCCGGTGTGCGCTATCATATCGTTCGTGGAACGCTTGATACGGCCGGCGTGGCTAACCGCACGCAGCGTCGTTCCAAGTATGGAGCAAAGCGTCCTAAGGCTGGTAAGAAATAAAAAGAAAATTGGTTTGCATCAACGGGTTGAGTAAATTTTCCAACGGGAAGGTTGAAGAACAAGCATGCAGCCTAATACATAACCAAGTTTAAAAACACAATGAGAAAAGCTAAACCTAAGAAACGTGTGGTCTTGCCCGACCCCGTGTTTGGAGACCAGAAGGTTTCGAAGTTTGTGAACCATCTGATGTATGATGGCAAGAAGAGTATCTCGTATGAGATCTTCTACAAGGCTTTGGAGATTGTTGGCGAAAGAATGAAAGACCAGGAGAAATCTGCTCTTGAAATCTGGAAGACGGCTCTCGACAAGGTTACGCCGCAGGTGGAAGTGAAGTCGCGTCGTATCGGTGGTGCCACTTTTCAGGTTCCTACCGAGATTCGTCCCGAGCGCAAGGAGTCGGTTTCGATGAAGAATCTGATCAACTACGCTCGCAAGCGTGGCGGCAAGACGATGGCCGACAAGCTGGCTGCCGAAATTATGGACGCTTATAACGAACAAGGCGGTGCCTTCAAGCGTAAGGAGGATATGCACCGTATGGCTGAGGCAAACCGCGCATTCGCTCATTTCAGATTCTAAAATATAAATAGCAGAAAGATGGCAAAACACGATTTGCATTTGACTCGTAACATCGGCATCATGGCTCACATCGATGCTGGTAAGACGACAACATCGGAGCGTATCTTGTTCTATACGGGCAAGACCCACAAGATTGGTGAAGTGCACGAAGGTGCAGCCACGATGGACTGGATGGCCCAGGAGCAGGAGCGCGGTATTACGATTACATCCGCTGCTACTACAACTTATTGGAACTGGAATAACAATCAGTATAAGATCAACCTGATTGATACCCCGGGACACGTGGACTTCACGGCTGAGGTGGAGCGCTCGCTTCGTGTGCTCGACGGTGCTGTGGCTACCTATTGCGCCGTTGGTGGTGTTGAGCCGCAGTCGGAGACGGTTTGGCGTCAGGCTGATAAGTATAATGTGCCCCGTATCGGCTATGTTAACAAGATGGACCGTTCGGGTGCCGACTTCTTTGAAGTGGTTCGCCAGATGAAGGATGTGCTCGGTGCTCATCCGTGCGTTATCTCTGTGCCCATCGGTGCCGAGGAAAACTTCAAGGGTATTGTTGACCTTATCAAGATGAAAGCTATCCTGTGGCATGATGAGACCATGGGAGCTGAATATGAAGTAGACGAGATTCCCGCAGAGCTGCAAGCTGAATGCGAGGAGTGGCGTCAGAAGATGATTGAGGCTGCTGCCGAGTGTGATGAGGCTTTGATGGAGAAATTCTTCGAAGATCCTTCTTCTATAACGGAAGAGGAACTCATTGCTGCCATCCGCAAGGGTACGCTTTCTATGGATATCGTGCCCATGACGTGCGGCTCCTCTTTCAAGAACAAAGGCGTGCAGACGCTGCTCGACTATGTATGTATGTTCTTGCCTTCGCCCTTGGATACGCCTAACATCATAGGTAAGAATCCCGAGACGGGCGAAGAGGAAGACCGCAAGCCGAGCGAAGATGAGAAGACGTCGGCTCTGGCCTTTAAGATTGCTACCGACCCCTATGTAGGACGTCTCACTTTCTTCCGTGTATATTCCGGTAAGATCGAGGCTGGCTCCTATATATATAATGTGCGCTCGGGTAAGAAGGAACGCGTGTCGCGTCTCTTCCAGATGCACTCGAACCACCAGAACCCTGTCGACCTGATCAGTGCAGGTGATATCGGTGCTGGTGTTGGCTTTAAGGATATCCGCACGGGTGATACGCTTTGCGATGAGGATGCACCTATTGTACTCGAATCGATGGACTTTCCCGACCCCGTGATTGGTATTGCTGTTGAGCCGAAGACTCAGAAAGATTTGGACAAGCTCTCCAATGGCTTGGCCAAGCTGGCTGAGGAAGACCCGACCTTTACGGTTCACACCGACGAGCAGACGGGTCAGACGGTAATCTCTGGTATGGGTGAGCTTCACCTGGATATCATTATCGACCGTCTGAAGCGCGAGTTTAAGGTGGAATGTAACCAGGGTAAGCCCCAGGTGAACTACAAAGAGGCCATCACGAAGACTGTTAACCTCCGCGAGGTGTACAAGAAGCAGTCGGGTGGTAGAGGTAAATTTGCCGATATCATTGTGAATGTTGGTCCCGTTGACGAGGACTACAAGGAAGGCGGTCTGCAATTTGTCAACAAGGTGACCGGTGGTAACATTCCTAAGGAATTCATTCCTTCTGTACAGAAAGGTTTCGAGAACGCCATGAAGAATGGTGTCCTTGGTGGCTACCCGATGGATAGCATGAAGGTCGAATTGCTCGACGGTTCGTTCCACCCGGTTGACTCTGACCAGCTTTCGTTCGAAATTGCAGCATTGAATGCATATAAGAACGCTTGCGCTCAGGCAGGTCCCGTTCTTATGGAGCCCATCATGCGCCTTGAAGTGGTTACTCCTGAGGAGAATATGGGTGACGTGATTGGCGACTTGAACAAGCGCCGTGGTCAGGTAGAAGGAATGGAAAGCAGCCGTTCCGGTGCCCGTATCGTAAAAGCAATGGTGCCTCTGGCTGAAATGTTTGGCTATGTAACGGCTTTGCGTACGATTACTTCCGGTCGTGCCACTTCTTCCATGCAGTATGATCACCACGCTCCTGTTTCCAGCTCGATTGCAAAGGCAGTGCTGGAAGAGGTGAAAGGCCGCGTAGATTTGATTAAGTAATCCATAAATAAAATGAAAGCTCGTGGAGAGGCGGGCTAACGAATGACTCTTAGCCCGCCCTCCTCCATGAGTTATAATGAAAACAAAATGAGTCAGAAAATCAGAATTAAATTGAAGTCTTACGATCACACGCTCGTTGAGAAATCGGCAGAGAAGATCGTGAAAAATGTCAAGGCAACGGGTGCAATCGTCAGTGGACCGATTCCCTTGCCTACCCGCAAACGCATTATTACTGTAAACCGTAGTACGTTTGTCAACAAGAAGTCGCGCGAGCAATTCGAGCTGTCTTCTTATAAGCGTCTGATTGATATTTACAGTTCGACGGCAAAGACAGTTGATGCTCTGATGAAGCTGGAACTGCCGTGCGGCGTTGAGGTTGAAATCAAAGTGTAGTAGACACAGACCACATCAATAATTTAATCACAAAATCAAACTGAAATGCCAGGATTAATAGGAAGAAAAATCGGAATGACATCCGTTTTCAGTGCCGATGGAAAAAATATTCCATGCACTGTTATCGAAGCAGGTCCTTGTGTGGTGACTCAGATTAAAAGTGTGGAGAAGGATGGTTACGAGGCCGTTCAACTCGGTTTTGCTGATGCAAAAGAGAAGAACACGTCGAACCCTCTTCTTGGTCACTTTAAGAAAGCTGGAGTAACCCCCAAGCGCCACTTGGCCGAGTTCACAGGTTTTGATCACGAATTGAATTTGGGAGATACCGTGACGGTAGAGCTGTTTAACGATGCAGCTTACGTTGACATTGTGGGTACTTCCAAAGGAAAGGGCTTCCAGGGCGTTGTGAAGCGCCACGGTTTCGGCGGCGTCGGTCAGACCACGCACGGCCAGGACGACCGTTTGCGTAAGCCGGGTTCGATTGGAGCTTGCTCGTATCCCGCCAAGGTGTTTAAAGGCATGCGAATGGCAGGCCGTATGGGTGGCGACAGAGTAACGACCCAGAACTTGAAAGTTTTAAAGGTAATTCCTGAACATAACCTTCTCTTGATCAAAGGTTCTGTTGCAGGATGCAAAGGTTCAATCGTTTTAATCGAAAGATAATGGAAGTCAGTGTATTGAATATAAAGGGTGAAGATACTGGCAGAAAGGTAGCTTTGAATGATGCTGTTTTCGGTATTGAGCCGAACGATCATGTTATCTACCTGGATGTAAAGCAGTACATGGCTGCTCAGCGTCAGGGAACTGCAAAGTCGAAGGAGAGAAGCGAAATCAGTGGTTCTACGCGTAAGCTCGGTCGCCAGAAAGGTGGTGGCGGTGCTCGCCGTGGCGATATCAACTCTCCGCTGCTCGTAGGTGGTGCACGCGTCTTTGGTCCCAAGCCCCGCGATTATTCGTTCAAGCTTAACAAGAAAACCAAGGCTTTGGCACGCAAGAGTGCCCTTTCGTATAAGGCCCGCGAGAATGCTATCGTGGTTGTGGAGGATTTCAATTTGGAAACTCCGAAAACCAAAAGCTTTATCGAAATAATAAATAATCTTAACATTGCGGGCAAGAAGGTGCTGATGGTTTTGCCGGAAGCTAATAAAAATGTATATTTGTCTGCTCGTAATCTGAAGCGCGCAAAGGTTGCCATTGCTTCGGACATCAACACGTATGGAGTGTTGGATGCCGGAGTTTTGGTCGTGACTGAACGTGCGCTGAATGGTATAGAGTCTGTCTTAATCAAATAACAAGTCGAAAGTTATGGCATACATCATAAAACCGCTGGTCACTGAGAAGATGACCGCTATCACGGAGAAGCAAAACAAGTTTGGCTTTGTTGTTCGCCCTGAAGCAAATAAGGAACAAATTAAGGCAGAGGTAGAAGTAATTTATGGCGTTCATGTGGTGGCAGTCAATACGATGATTTATGCGGGTAAGAATAAGACCCGCTATACTCGTTCAGGCTTGCTGCGTGGTCGTACGAATGCTTTCAAAAAGGCCATCGTAACGCTGAAAGATGGCGAAGCAATCGACTTTTATAGCAATATTTAAATAACAGATGGCAGTACGTAAATTTAAGCCCACAACACCGGGGCAGAGACACAAGATTATTGGTACGTTCGAAGAGATTACTGCATCCGTACCAGAGAAATCTCTCGTTTTCGGAAAGCGGTCGAGTGGTGGCCGCAATAATACGGGAAAGATGACGATGCGCTATTTGGGCGGTGGTCATAAGAGACTTTTCCGTGTTATCGATTTCAAACGTGAGAAAGATGGTGTACCCGCTGTGGTGAAGACAATTGAATACGATCCGAATCGCTCGGCTCGTATTGCTTTGCTTTACTATGCGGACGGTGAGAAGCGTTATATTATTGCTCCTAATGGATTGAAGGTGGGAGATCACTTGATGTCCGGTGAGAATGCTGCTCCTGAAGTAGGTAATGCTCTTCCTTTGCAGAATATTCCTGTCGGTACGGTGATCCATAACATCGAGCTTCGACCCGGTCAGGGTGCATTGCTCGTTCGTTCGGCAGGCAATTTTGCGCAGTTGACTTCCCGTGAAGGAAAGTATTGCGTTGTGAAACTGCCTTCAGGAGAAACCCGCCAGATTCTGAGTGCTTGTAAAGCAACTATCGGAAGTGTAGGCAACTCTGACCATGCACTTGAAAGTTCAGGTAAGGCTGGACGTTCGCGTTGGTTGGGACGTCGCCCGCACAACCGTGGTGTTGTCATGAACCCTGTGGATCACCCGATGGGTGGTGGCGAAGGCCGTCAGTCTGGTGGTCATCCGCGTTCGCGTACTGGTTTGTATGCTAAGGGCTTGAAGACCCGTTCTCCGAAGAAGCAATCGAACAAGTACATAATCGAGAGACGTAATAAGTAACAAGCACAAAAGAATTCAATTATATGAGTCGTTCATTAAAAAAAGGCCCTTATATCGCTGTGTCGTTGGAGAAGAAAATTCTCGCAATGAATGAAAGCGGTAAGAAGAATGTTGTGAAGACATGGGCTAGAGCTTCGATGATATCCCCTGATTTCGTGGGGCATACCATTGCGGTTCATAATGGAAATAAGTTCATTCCTGTTTACGTTACCGAAAACATGGTAGGCCATAAGCTGGGAGAGTTTGCTCCTACGCGTAAATTTGGCGGTCATGCTGGTAACAAGAAGAAGTAAGCAGGTATTTCAATCCAGCAAAATAAAAATAAAAATAAATGGGAGCAAGAAAAAGAATTGCGGCTGAAAAGCGAAAGGAAAGCCGAAAGACCCAGTATTTTGCCAAACTGAACAATGTTCCCTCTTCTCCGCGTAAGATGCGCTACGTCGTTGATATGATTCGTGGAATGGAGGTAAATCGCGCACTTGGTACGTTGCGTTTTTCAAAGAAAGCAGCTTCTGCTGATGTGGAAAAATTGTTGCGTTCCGCCATTGCAAATTGGGAGCAGAAGAATGATCGAAAGGCAGAGGACGGAGAATTGTATGTCACGACTGTCTATGTTGATGAGGGTGTTACGCTGAAGCGTATGAGACCCGCTCCTCGGGGAAGAGGTTACAGAATTCGTAAGCGTTCGAACCATGTTACCTTGTTCGTTGGTACAAAAAATAATGATTAATTGAAGGAAGTATGGGTCAAAAAGTAAATCCTATAAGTAACCGTCTTGGAATCATCCGTGGTTGGGATTCTAACTGGTACGGAGGTTCTAATTTCGGAGATAATCTGCTTGAGGATAGCAAAATCCGTAAGTACTTGGATGCTCGTCTGGCAAAAGCAAGCGTCTCTCGTATTGTCATAGAGCGTACCCCCAAACTGATAACTATCACCATTTGCACTTCGCGTCCTGGTATCATCATCGGTAAAGGTGGACAGGAAGTAGATAAGTTGAAAGAGGAGCTGAAGAAGATTACTGATAAAGATGTTCAGATCAACATTTTTGAAGTAAAGAAGCCTGACTTGGATGCTACAATTGTAGCGAAAGGTATTGCTCGTCAGATAGAGGGGAAGATTGCATACCGTCGTGCCATCAAATTGGCAATTGCTAACACGATGCGCGCAGGTGCAGAAGGCGTGAAAGTGCAAATCTCGGGCCGTTTGAATGGTGCTGAAATGGCCAGAAAGGAAATGTATAAGGAAGGACGTACTCCTTTGCATACTTTCCGTGCCGATATTGATTACTGTCAGACCGAAGCTTTGACCAAGGTGGGCCTGATTGGTATAAAGGTGTGGATTTGCCGTGGTGAAGTTTATGGTAAGAAAGACCTGGCTCCTGATTTCACGGTAGAGAAAGATAACGGCCGTGGCAATGGTTATGGCAACGGTGGTCGCAAATTCCGCGGCAGAAGAAATAATAACCGCTAATTAGTAGACTGAGAGTATCATGTTACAACCGAAAAGAACAAAATACAGAAGACCGCAAAAGGGACGTTGTAAAGGCAACGCTCAGCGCGGTAATCAGCTGGCGTTTGGAAGCTTTGGTATCAAGAGCCTGGAAACGCATTGGCTGACCAGCCGTCAGATTGAAGCTGCACGTGTTGCGATGACTCGTTATATGCAGCGTGAAGGACAGAGCTGGATTCGCATATTCCCCGATAAGCCCATTACAAAGAAGCCTGCTGACGTCCGAATGGGTAAAGGTAAGGGTGACCCCGTAGGTTATGTGTTCCCCATTACTCCGGGTCGTATCATTTTTGAGGTAGAGGGTGTTCCTTTCGAAGTGGCTAAGGAAGCGCTTCGTCTGGCTGCACAGAAGCTGCCCGTTACGACAAAGTTCATTGTTAGACATGATTACGACAAAAACGCATAATTATGAAAATTGCAGAAGTTAGACAGATTCCGGTGAACGAATTGCCAGAACGCATCAAAGAAGAGAAGGCTAAGTATCAGAAAATGCTGTTGGATCACAGCATCTCTCCTCTTGCTAATCCTGCACAGATTAAGGATGCACGTCGTACGATTGCTAAGATGATGACTGTGATGCGTGAAAATGAACTTAACAAGCAATAATGACCAAATGGAAGAGAGAAATTTAAGAAAGACAAGACAAGGGGTTGTTATTAGCAACAAGATGGAGAAGACCATCGTTGTGGCTGCTAAGTTCAAGGAGAAGCACCCCATTTATGGAAAGTTCGTTTCTAAAACGAAGAAGTATCACGTTCATGACGAAAAGAACGACTGTCATGTTGGCGATACGGTGCTGATTATGGAGACTCGTCCTTTAAGCAAGACAAAGCGTTGGAGAGTTGTAGAAATCGTAGAAAGAGCTAAGTAATTATGATACAGACAGAATCTAGATTGACCGTCGCTGACAACAGTGGAGCTCGCGAAGCTCTTTGCATTCGCGTACTGGGTGGAACGAGAAGACGTTACGCTTCCGTAGGTGATGTTATCGTAGTGGCTGTGAAGAATGTAATCCCGTCCAGCGATTTGAAGAAAGGCGCAGTTTCAAAGGCTCTGATTGTACGTACGAAGAAGGAAATTCGCCGTGCAGACGGTTCTTATATTCGTTTTGATGATAATGCTTGCGTTCTGCTTAATAACGCAGGTGAGTTGAGAGGCAGTCGTATTTTCGGTCCGGTAGCTCGTGAGCTCCGTGCCGTCAACATGAAGGTCGTTTCCTTGGCACCCGAAGTGCTTTAATTTCGAACATTTATGAGCAAGTTACACATAAAGAAAGGTGATACGGTTTATGTGAATACCGGCGAGGATAGAGGAAAAACTGGAAAGGTTTTGAAAGTCTTCGTTGACAAGCAACGTGCAGTTGTTGAAGGTATCAACATCGTGACCAAGAGCCAGAAGCCCAGTGCAAAGAATCCGCAAGGCGGTTTCGTAAAGGTTGAAGCACCTGTTCATATCTCAAATTTGAATGTGCTGGATCCTAAGAGTGGAAAACCGACGCGTATCGGACGCAAGCTGAATGATGAAGGCAAGTTGGTTCGTTATGCAAAAAAATCAGGTGAGGAGATTAAGTAATGAGTAATACCGCAAGTCTTAAAAAGGAATATGCTGAACGCATAGCTCCTGCATTGATGAAGAAGTTTAATTATTCTTCTCCGATGCAAATCCCCGTTCTGAAGAAAATCGTTATCAACGAAGGCTTGGGAATGGCTACTGCTGATAAGAAGATCATTGATGTAGCTATTAACGAGTTGACCGCTATAACAGGTCAGAAAGCGGTGGCAACGGTTTCACGAAAAGATATCTCAAACTTCAAGCTGAGAAAGAAAATGCCTATCGGCGTTATGGTTACTCTGCGTCGTGAACGTATGTATGAATTCTTGGAGAAGTTGGTGCGAGTTGCCCTTCCGCGTATTCGCGACTTCAAAGGAATTGACAGCAAGTTTGATGGTCATGGCAACTATACGCTTGGTATCCAGGAGCAGATTATCTTTCCTGAGATCAATATCGATACGATCGAAAGAATCTTAGGCATGAATATTACGTTCGTGACATCTGCTGCAACTGACGAGGAAGGTTACGCTCTCCTTCAGGAGTTTGGCTTGCCTTTTAAGAACGCAAATAACAACTAATAGATAACAATGGCAAAGGAATCAATGAAAGCGCGTGAGGTAAAGCGCGCAAAACTCGTTGCCAAGTATGCCGCAAAGCGTGCAGCTTTAAAGGAGATCGTAAATAAATCGAATGATCCCGTAGAAGCTTACGAAGCAGCTCGTAAATTGCAGGAGATACCTCGCAACGCCAATCCTATTCGTTTGCACAATCGTTGCAAATTGACTGGACGTCCCAAGGGATATATCCGTTTGTTTGGCCTTTCACGTATTCAATTCCGAGAAATGGCATCACAAGGACTCATCCCTGGTGTAAAGAAAGCAAGCTGGTAAAGAAAGCATTTAATATTGTCGGGGCAGTCCCGATTAATTAAACACTATAAATTATGACAGATCCAATAGCAGATTATTTGACGAGATTGCGCAATGCAATCATGGCCAAACATCGCGTGGTGGAGGTACCTGCTTCCAATTTGAAGAAGGATATTACGAAAATCCTCTTCGATAAGGGCTATATCTTGAACTACAAGTTTATTGAGGATGGCCCCCAAGGTACGATTAAGATTGCTTTGAAGTATCATCCTCAAAGCAAAGTCAATGCCATTAAGAGCTTGACTCGTGTTTCGAAGCCTGGTATGCGTAAGTATACGGGTTATAGAGATATGCCGAGAGTAATTAACGGATTGGGTATTGCAATTGTATCCACTTCAAAAGGTGTGATGACAGATAAGGAAGCTTCCGAACTGAAGATCGGAGGTGAAGTCCTTTGCTACATATATTAAAAGGAGGAAGATATGTCTAGAATAGGTAAATTGCCGATTAACATCCCTGCAGGAGTCACGGTTACCCTGAAGGATAATGTAGTGTCTGTAAAAGGACCGAAGGGTGAGATGAGCCAAGCTGTCAATCCTTCTATCATTGTAACTGTTGAAAACAACGAGATACTTTTCGCCATCGATGAAGCCAACGACACGGTAGATCGCAAGCAGAAACAAGCTTACCATGGTCTTTACCGTGCATTGGTAAACAATATCGTCGTCGGTGTGTCTCAGGGTTATAAGAAGGAGATGGAGTTAGTAGGTGTTGGTTACCGTGTTTCCAATCAAGGTAATCTGGTTGAATTCTCTTTAGGTTATACCCATAGCATTTTCATTCAGTTGCCGCCTGAAATCAAGGTAGAAACCAAAACTGAGAGAAACAAGAACCCGTATATTTGTCTTGAGTCATGCGATAAGCAGCTTTTAGGACATGTATGTGCTAAAATTCGTTCTTTCCGTATGCCCGAGCCCTATAAAGGAAAGGGTATTCTCTTCGTTGGCGAACAGATTCGTAGAAAGTCTGGTAAGTCGGCAGGTGCTAAGTAATTAAAATAGGAGTTGATTATGATTACGATAAAAGAACAAAAACGCTTAAGAATCAAGCATCGGGTACGCAATAAGATTTCTGGCACCGCAGCTCGTCCTCGTATGAGCGTGTTTAGAAGCAATAAGCAGATTTACGTTCAGATCATTGATGATATAGCTGCCAAGACCTTGGTATCTGCTTCATCGTTGGGCATGGAGAAAATGCCTAAGAGTGAGCAAGCTGCCAGAGTGGGCGAAATTGTTGCTAAAAAAGCCTTGGAGGCTGGAATCACTGCTGTCGTTTTTGACAGAAATGGCTATTTGTACCATGGACGTGTCAAGGAGGTCGCAGATGGAGCTCGTAATGGCGGACTTAAATTTTAAGAGATTATGGCAAACAGAGTAAACGTAAGTAGTGAAGAGCTGAAAGATAGACTGGTTGCTATCAATCGCGTAGTCAAGGTAACTAAGGGTGGCCGTACTTTCACGTTTGCTGCTATTGTAGTAGTAGGCGATGGAAAGGGCGTCATAGGTTATGGCCTTGGTAAGGCTGGAGAAGTTGCCGCTGCAATTTCGAAAGGCGTAGAGGCAGCTAAGAAAAATTTGATCAAAGTTCCCGTCATTAAGGGTACGGTTCCTCATGAGCAGATTGCAAAGTTCGGCGGTGCCGAGGTTTTGCTTCGTCCTGCCTCTGAGGGTACCGGCGTCGTAGCAGGTGGTGCTATGCGTGCCGTGCTTGAAAGTGTTGGTGTGAAGAATGTCTTGGCTAAGTCGCAAGGCTCTTCCAATCCTCACAATCTTGTGAAGGCTACGATTAAGGCTTTGAGTGAAATGCGTGATGCGCGTGCCATTGCAGAGTTGCGTGGAGTTTCCTTGGAAAAAGTATTTAGAGGTTAAATTTATGGCTACGATAAAGATAAAGCAAACGAAGAGCCGCATCGGAGCTCCTATTGACCAAAAGAGAACTTTGGATGCTTTGGGTTTGAGGAAAATGAACCACGTAGTTGAGCGTGAGGATACTCCTACTCTCCGTGGAATGATACGTAAGGTTCATCATCTGGTGACGGTAGTAGAATAAGCGACTTCAAAAAAGGAAAATATGAAATTACATACATTAGCGCCGGCTGCCGGCTCTACGAGAAACCGCAAGCGCATTGGCCGTGGCCCCGGTTCGGGAAAGGGAGGAACCTCTACCCGCGGTCATAAAGGTGCAAAGCAGCGTTCTGGTTATAGCAAGAAAATTGGCTTTGAAGGAGGTCAGATGCCTTTGCAGCGTCGTCTTCCAAAGTTTGGTTTCAAGAACATCAACCGTGTGGAATATAAGGCCATCAATCTGTCTACGCTCCAAGAGCTTTCTGAAAAGAATCAGTGGAGTAAGATCGGCTTGAATGAACTTATCGGTGCTGGTTATTTGTCTTCCAAACAGAAGGTGAAAATTCTTGCAAACGGCGAACTTACTGCAAAACTTGATGTTGTTGCTCATGCATTCTCAAAAGCAGCTGTAGCTGCAATTGAGGCAGTGGGTGGCACTGCTACGAAACTCTAAATCTGACTTCGATGAAGAAAATAATCGAGACAGTGAAGAATGTATGGAGAATTGAGGATTTGAGAACTCGAATCCTCATCACTCTCCTGTTTATTGCAATATATCGTTTCGGATCTTTCGTCGTTCTTCCCGGCATCGACTCCAATGCATTGGGGCAGTTGCAGAGCCAGACGAGCGAAGGTCTGATGTCGTTGCTGAATATGTTTTCGGGAGGTGCATTTTCCCAGGCTTCTATCTTTGCCTTGGGTATTATGCCCTACATTTCAGCATCTATTGTAATACAACTTTTGGCCGTGGCTGTACCCTATTTCCAAAAGATGCAGCGCGAGGGTGAAAGTGGCAGACGTAAGATTAATCAGTATACGCGTTGGCTGACAATAGCAATTCTGCTATTCCAGGCTCCGACCTACTTGATTAACTTGCATGCCCAGACGGCATCCTCTGGTGCCTTCTTGGTCGGTGATGGCTTTTGGTTCATGCTTACGTCTACGATTATCCTTGCGGCCGGAAGTATGTTCATCCTTTGGCTGGGTGAGCGTATTACCGACAAAGGCATCGGCAACGGTGTTTCTTTGATAATCATGGTGGGTATCATCGCCCGAATGCCTGCAGCTTTGGTTGAGGAGTTTACGACGGCTTTAACCTCTTTGGAAGGAGGCGGTCTCATCAAGTTCCTCTTCGAGATTATCGCATTGTTGGTTGTAATGGCCTTGGCTATCATGCTCGTGAAAGCTACCCGTAAAGTGCCCGTGCAGTATGCCAAGCGCGTTGAAGGTAACAGACAGTTTGGTGGTGCACGTCAGTACATCCCTCTGAAACTTTTCGCAGCCAACGTAATGCCTATCATCTTTGCGCAGGCCATCATGTTTATTCCTCTTTCGTTGGCTCAGGTTGCCGGCGATGGAAGAAGTTGGGCATTAGGACAGTTTATGGATCATACGAGCGTGTTGTATAATTTCGTATTCGTGCTGTTGATTGTCGCGTTCACATATTTCTATACCGCCATCACACTCAATCCGGTGCAAATGGCTGAGGATATGAAGCGTAACAATGGCTTTATCCCGGGTATCAAGCCTGGAAAGAGCACGGCAGACTATCTTGACAACGTGATGACGAGAATTACGCTTCCGGGATCTTTGTTTATTGCTTTGATTGCCATTATGCCTGCATTTGCTGGCGTGTTTGGCGTAAATCAGAGTTTTGCACAGTTCTTCGGGGGTACCTCATTGTTGATTTTGGTCGGAGTTGTTCTCGATACGATACAGCAGATTGAGAGCCATCTTTTGGTGCGTCATTACGATGGATTGCTCAATTCTGGTCACACGCGCTCCCGTGCATCTCACGTAGCTGCATATTGATCTTTGAAATTCAATGGTATATCTGAAAACCGAGGATGAGATTGACGCGCTTCGCAGTGCGAACCTCTTGGTCAGCATCACGTTGGCAGAGTTGGCACGGGTCATTGAACCCGGCGTGACCACTAAACAGTTGGACACGCTTGCGGAGCAAGTCATTCGCGATCACGGAGCTGTGCCTACGTTCAAAGGATTCCCCAATCCTTATGGCCCTCCTTTTCCTGCCTCGATTTGCACGTCGGTCAATGAAACAGTCGTTCATGGCATTCCAAGCGAAAATGTAACCCTTAAAGAGGGAGACATTATATCGGTTGATTGCGGTACGTTGTTGAATGGCTTTTGTGGAGATTCTTGCTATACGTTCCGCGTGGGCGAAGTTTCACCGCAAGTGCAGCGACTTTTAGACGTAACGAAAGCTTCTTTGTATAAAGGTATAGAGAAAGCAATAGTTGGTGGAAAGCGTTTGGGAGATATCGGGCACGCCATCCAGACACATTGTGAACGGGCAGGTTTTGGAGTAGTTCGTGAATTCGTGGGTCACGGCATCGGACATGAAATGCACGAAGACCCCCAAGTTCCCAATTATGGGAAGCAAGGTTCAGGCATGGCATTGTCGAATGGCTTATGTATCGCGATTGAACCGATGATTACGATGGGAAATCCATCCATACGGATGCGCCCCGATCGTTGGACCGTTGATACGCAGGATGGAAAACCTGCTGCTCATTTTGAGCACACAATCGCGATACACGATGGCAAGGCAGAGATCTTATCTACGTTTGAGGAAATTGAAAAAATAGAAGAGCAAAAATATGGCAAAGCAAGCTGCGATTGAGCAAGACGGGACTATCGTGGAGTCGTTGAGCAATGCGATGTTCCGCGTGGTCTTGGAAAATGGGCATGAAATAACAGCTCATATTTCTGGCAAGATGCGTATGCATTACATAAAGATCCTTCCCGGCGATAAAGTGAAAGTGGAGATGAGTCCCTATGATTTGTCGAAGGGCAGAATAGTGTTCAGATACAAATAAAAAAACAAATATATGAAGACAAGAGCATCTTTGAAAAAGCGGTCGGCCGATTGCAAGATTGTACGCAGAAAGGGCCGCTTGTACGTGATCAACAAGAAGAACCCGAAGTACAAGCTTCGTCAGGGTTAATAGGTTTACGCGAAAAATAAGAAAAAATATATGGCAATAAGAATTGTTGGCGTTGACTTGCCTCAGAACAAGAGAGGTGAAATCGCCTTGACCTACATCTATGGTATCGGCCGTAGCAGTGCTGAAAAGATTTTGGATAAGGCAGGCATCGACCGTGGCATCAAAGTAAAGGATTGGACCGACGACCAGGCAGGTAAGATTCGTGAGATTATCGCTGCCGAATACAAGGTCGAAGGTGATCTTCGCTCCGAGGTGCAGATGAACATCAAGCGCTTGATGGACATCGGTTGCTATCGCGGCGTGCGTCACCGCATTGGTCTTCCCGTGCGCGGACAGAGCACGAAGAACAATGCCCGTACACGTAAAGGTAAGAAGAAGACTGTTGCTAACAAGAAGAAAGCAACTAAATAACGAATAGATATGGCAAAGAAAACAGTCGCAAAGAAAAGAAACGTCAAGGTCGATGCTATGGGCCAGTTGCACATCCATAGCTCTTTCAACAATATCATCGTATCTTTGGCAAACAGCGAGGGCCAGATTATCTCTTGGTCTTCTGCCGGTAAGATGGGTTTCAGAGGTTCTAAGAAGAATACTCCCTACGCCGCTCAGATGGCTGCGCAGGACTGCTCGAAGGTTGCTTTCGATTTGGGTCTCCGCAAGGTAAAGGCATATGTGAAGGGTCCGGGCAATGGCCGTGAGGCTGCCATCCGTGCCGTCCATGGTGCCGGCATCGAAGTTACGGAGATCGTCGATGTTACGCCGTTGCCCCACAACGGTTGCCGTCCTCCCAAGAGAAGAAGAGTATAACAAAACGTAAGAACCTATCTAAAAACAGAATAAGATGGCAAGATATATTGGTCCGAAGTCTCGTATCGCCCGTAAGTTCGGTGAGGCCATTTTCGGCCCCGACAAAGTACTTTCCAAGCGTAACTTCCCTCCCGGTCAGCACGGCAATTCGCGTCGCCGCAAGACCTCTGAGTACGGAGTCATGCTTGCTGAAAAGCAGAAGGCAAAGTACACGTACGGCGTACTCGAAAGACAATTCCGCAACCTGTTTGAGAAAGCTGCTTCTGCCAGTGGCATTACGGGTGAGCTCCTGTTGCAGGGTCTCGAATGCCGCTTGGATAATGTGGTTTATCGCCTCGGCATCGCACCCACTCGCTCAGCAGCCCGTCAGCTCGTAGGTCACAAGCATATCGTCGTGGACGGTGCTGTGGTTAACATTCCGTCTTACAGCGTGAAGCCCGGTCAGATCATCGGCGTGCGTGAAAAGTCGAAGTCGCTTGAAGTCATCGCTGACTCTTTGGCAGGCTTCAACCACAGCAAGTATCCTTGGCTCGAATGGGACGAGAATTCCAAGTCGGGCAAGATGCTTCACAAACCCGAACGTGCTGACATTCCCGAAAACATTCGCGAGCAGCTGATTGTCGAGTTGTACTCTAAAAACTAATTAAACTCATTAAATTCATGGCGATATTAGCATTTCAAAAGCCTGACAAAGTCATAATGTTGGAAAACGACTCTAAGTACGGAAAGTTTGAGTTCCGTCCCTTGGAGCCGGGTTTCGGCACGACCGTCGGAAATGCCTTGCGCCGTATCCTCCTGTCGTCTCTCGAAGGATTCGCCATCAACACCATCAAGATTGCGGGCGTTGAGCACGAGTTTGCTTCGGTGCCGGGAGTGCGCGAGGACGTGACCAACATTATTCTGAACCTCAAGCAGGTTCGCTTCAAGCAGTTAGTAGAAGAATTCGAGACTGAGAAGGTTAGTATCACCATTTCGAATTCCTCGGAATTCAAAGCTGGTGATATTGGCAAGAATCTCACTGGATTTGAGGTGTTAAACCCTGAATTAGTGATTTGTCATTTAGATCCCAAAGCCACGATGCAGATTGATCTTACGATCAACAAGGGCCGCGGATATGTTCCGGCTGAAGAAAACCTGGACTTCTGCACCGAAGTGAACGTAATTCCAATCGATTCTATTTACACGCCCATCCGTAACGTGAAGTATACGGTCGAGCCTTACCGTGTCGAGCAGAAGACTGACTACGATAAGCTCGTGCTGGAAGTCACGACGGACGGTTCCATCCACCCGAAGGACGCGTTGAAGGAGGCTGCCAAGATCCTTATCTACCACTTCATGCTCTTCTCCGACGAGAAGATTACCATTGACGACTCCGCCAATGTAGAAAATGAGGAATTCGATGAGGAAGTGCTCCACATGCGTCAGCTGCTCAAGACGAAACTTGTTGATATGAACCTCTCGGTGCGCGCCCTCAACTGCTTGAAGGCAGCCGACGTCGAAACGCTGGGCGACCTCGTACAGTTCAACAAGAATGACCTCTTGAAGTTCCGCAACTTCGGCAAGAAATCGCTCACGGAGCTTGATGATTTGCTCGAGAGTCTGAATCTGTCGTTTGGAACCGACATCTCAAAGTACAAATTGGATAAAGAATAACAAATGAGACACAATAAGAAATTTAATCATCTGAGCCGTACTGCTTCTCATCGCGCGGCTATGCTTTCCAACATGGCCTGCTCCTTGATTAAGCACAAAAGAATCACTACGACTCTCGCCAAGGCCAAGGCACTGAAAAAGTACGTTGAGCCGCTCATCACGCGCAGCAAGCAGGACACCACGAACTCACGACGTGTTGTGTTCCGTTATCTGCAAGACAAGTACGCCGTGACGGAGCTCTTCCAGGAGATTTCCGAAAAGGTGGCCAATCGTCCCGGCGGCTACACGCGCATCATCAAGACAGGCTTCCGCCCCAGCGACGGTGCCGACATGTGCTTCATCGAGCTTGTCGATTACGATGAGAACATGGCCAAGACGACGAAGAAGGCTACGCGCACGCGCCGTTCGCGCAAGTCGTCTTCGGCAGCTGCCGCAGCCACGGCAGAGGCCCCTGCCACGGAGCCCGCAGCCGAAGCTCCTGCCGCTGAGGCAGCAGCCGAAAGCGCAACCGAAGCTCCCAAGGCTGAGTAGAATAAACAATACTTATTGCTATGAAGGCCGCCTCGTCATCAGTCGGGGCGGCTTTTTTCATAGTTCTCCGTTATTTTGTGACCGAGAAGCAAAACCTCATGGGAAACGTTGTCTTGTTTGTCGAAAAAGGCTTATCTTTGCCATGTCCCGGGGAGACATCCCGGAGCAAGAAGGCGTTTTTTGCTTTATCCTTAAAAGCGAAATCTGGAAAATTGAGCAGAGGGGTAGAGACAAGACAACGTTCATTCTGTCTGTATATGTGCTTGTATGGCTTCGCGCCATGCCTGTTCATCATACGACAGCGTGGGGTTATTATTTCTCGGTTCATTTCTGCAAGGCTTTTCCAGATGCCCGCTTTTGGATGAACGGAACAAGTCTCACGTTTTTCTTGTATTCCGCCCTCGGGCGGAGCTTTCACTGTTTATTTACGGTCGTCTTCGGAGGCTTGGCGGCAAGCATTTAAATTTATTTGAGCCATGCAGAAAGAACATTTTGAAACCGTCATTGCTCAAATGGGGCCAACGTTCGATTCGCACGCCTTCATCGAGCGTTTCATGAGTATGTACGAAAGCGTCTATGTCGGTCAGCTCAGTGGCTATTCCGACGCCAAAGCCTCGTTCCGTACGCTTCATGCGCAGATTGGCCGTTATCTTGCGCTGCATGCCGAGGAATTAGGTATCCGTCCCAGTGGCCCTGTGCCAAGCAAGAACATCAAAGGTAATGAAACGTACTGTCAAAATTGGGAAAAGCTATGAAATGCATTAATTATTGTTTACTTCTTATCGCCTTTCTGTTTCTTGGGGGAATACCTGCTTTTTCTCAGGAGAACATAGGTTCACTTATAGAAGCCGCCGAGCAGGGAAATGCCGATGCGCAGTACTATTTAGGCCTTAGCTATTATAATGGAAAAGGAGTTGCTCAGGATTACGCGGCAGCTGTGTCATGGTGGCGAAAAGCCGCCGAGCAGGGAAATGCCGAAGCGCAGTTCTGTTTAGGCAATTGCTATTGCAATGGGGATGGCGTTACTCAGGATTACGCGGTAGCAGTGTCATGGTTTCGAAAGGCCGCTGAGCAAGGAAATGCTCTAGCGCAGTATAATTTAGGCATTTCCTATTACAGAGGGGCAGGCGTTGTTCAGGATTACGCGGCAGCGCTGTCATGGTTTCGAAAAGCAGCCGAACAGGGCTTCGTCAAAGCGCAGACCGAACTGGGCAGTTCCTATTATAATGGAGAAGTCGTTGCTCAGGATCGGGCGGCAGCTGCTTCATGGTTTCGAAAAGCCGCAGAGCAAGGAGATGCTAACGCGCAGTGTGGTTTAGGCCTTAGCTATGCCAATGGGTACGGCGTTGCTCAGGATTACGCGGCAGCTGCGTCATGGCTTCGAAAAGCCGCAGAGCAAGGACATGAGCTTGCAAAAAACACTCTGGAGACCATGGTGCTTTCAACGGACGAGCCGGTCGAGAAGGATCTGATGGCTCAAGCAGCTAATATGTTTACAGCTGCCGGCAGCGGCGATGCCAACTCCCAGTATATATTGGGGTTGGCTTTCATCGATCAGTCGCAGTATGGCATTGGGGCCGCGTGGCTGACGAAAGCCGCCGAGCAGGGGCACGCCGAGGCGCAGTATTTCTTGGGCTGTTTATACCTGAACGGACAGGGCGTGGAGCTCGACAGCGAGAAGGGCGTCTCTTGGATTGCCAAGTCGGCCGCGCAGGGATATGCCGAGGCGCAATCGGACTTGGGCGTGTTTTACGAGAAGGGCCTGGTCGTGGAGAAGAATGACGCCAAAGCTGTTTCCCTGTATATGAAGGCTGCCAAGCAGGGACTTGCGCGTGCGCAGAGCAATTTGGGCGATCGGTATCTGAATGGAAAAGGAGTTGCGAAAAATGCTGCGCGTGCGGCTGCCTGGTTCGCCAAGTCTGCCGAGCAAGATTTTCCACAGGGCCAATATAATTTGGCGATGTGCTATGCCAAAGGTTGGGGCGTCATCCAGAATAGTGCCACCGCCATCGCATGGTTTCGCAAAGCCGCCGACAACGGATTTGAGCCGGCCCGCCAAGTTCTGGAGATTTTGCGGCGACAAGGCATACCCGTCGATTAGGCG
>ENA-OOXJ01000436-OOXJ01000436.1-human-gut-metagenome-genome-assembly--contig:-NODE-436-length-36081-cov-3.429051_pt1 | contig 36081 bp, 30 predicted proteins | sample MGYA00241587_ERZ501343 | MGnify/ENA primary metagenome ERZ501343 (study PRJEB25962, sample SAMEA2042918) | human gut metagenome | biome: human gut; feature: human-associated habitat; material: faeces... | reverse complement strand
GAGGGGTAAAGTTGGGTTTATACTTTCCTCTCAACAGTTTCGCAACTTTAGCGCCCAGACGACCCAAAACCTGGTCTGTAGCGTCAACGATGACCCATTCTTTCGTCACCGTAGCTTTGTTTGCAGAAATGGTCTTGTAACTTAAAGTATCCACTCTTAAATGTTTTTTAATTGTTACTACTAATTGTTTTTCTTCACCACCAGCCAATCGCCCCGGACAAAGGTCGATTAACTCGCTATGAATTAATTGCTTATCCTTATTAGATAATAATCGGCTTGCAAAGGTACGGTTTTTCTGCTAACTGACAAACGATTTAGTCTTTTTTTTGTCTGAGAGTCAGATTGAAAAAGCAACGTACTTACCAAAATATTTTTCCCCAACTGAAGAAAAATATTTCTCCAATCGGGGAAAAATCGATATTAAATTAAGCTTTACTCAGATATCCTTATCCACATCAAAACTCTGCATTACGCGGCGTACGTGGGAAGGGGATAACATCGCGAATATTTGCCATACCCGTCACGAACAGCAATAGGCGTTCAAAGCCCAAGCCAAAACCTGCATGCGGACATGTACCATACTTACGAGTATCCAGATACCACCACATATCCTTCATCGGGATGTGAAGTTCAGTGATACGAGCCATCAGTTTATCATAATTCTCTTCACGTACACTTCCACCAATAATTTCGCCAATCTGAGGGAACAATACATCTGTACCCTGTACAGTTTTGCCATCCTCATTCTGCTTCATATAGAAAGCCTTGATTTCCTTCGGATAGTCTATCATGATGACCGGCTTCTGGAAATGCTCTTCAACCAGATAACGTTCATGCTCGCTGGCCAAGTCACAACCCCAGTAAACAGGGAATTCAAACTTGTGTCCTTTAGCAACGGCCTCTTCCAGGATCTTAATACCTTCGGTATAAGGCAGACGGACAAATTCCGTGTTTACAACCTTCTGCAAACGTTCTATCAAGCCTTTGTCCACCATCTTGTTCAGGAACTCCAAGTCATCGGCACAATTGTCAAGCGCCCATTTCACACAGAACTTAATGAATTCTTCTTCCAAATCCATCAGCTCGGACAGATCAGCAAAGGCAACTTCTGGCTCTACCATCCAGAACTCAGCCAAATGGCGCGGAGTATTAGAGTTTTCTGCACGGAAAGTAGGACCGAATGTATAAATCGCTCCCAATGCCGTTGCAGCAAGTTCACCCTCCAGCTGACCAGAAACAGTCAGACTGGCCTGCTTGCCGAAGAAGTCATCGTCGTAAATAATGGAACCATTCTCATCTTTCTTCAGGTCATAAAGGTTCTTGGTTGTCACCTGGAACATCTGACCAGCACCCTCGCAATCCGACGCCGTAATAATAGGCGTGTGGAAGTAGAAGAAACCTTTCTGATGGAAGAAAGTATGAATAGCGATAGCCATATTGTGGCGAATACGAAATACGGCACCGAAGGTATTGGTACGAGGACGCAAGTGGGCAATCTCACGCAAGAACTCCATAGAGTGTCCTTTCTTCTGCAACGGATAAGTATTGTCACATGTACCCAGTACTTCTATTTCACGAGCCTGAATTTCTGCTTTCTGACCAGCACCGACAGATTCAGTCAACACACCGTTCACGCTCAAACAAGCTCCCGTCGTGATATCCTTCAATAGGGCCTCGTCAAAGTTTTCCAGATCGACAACGATCTGTACATTATTTATTGTAGAACCGTCGTTCAGCGCGATGAAGTTTACCTGTTTGCTACCTCTGCGGGTACGAACCCAGCCTTTCACGTTGACCATAGCGCCGAAATCTTCACGCTTCAGCAGGTCCACAATCTTTGTTCTACTAATTTTTTCCATAATTACTATCTATATCTATAATTTATTCAAACGAGCCCATACGCAGGAAGTTCACTTCCTGTTCTGTCAGATAACGCCAGTCACCACGGCGCAATCCCTTCTTGGTCAGACCCGCGAAATACACACGATCCAACTTTACTACCTTATATCCCAAGGATTCGAAAATACGACGTACGATACGGTTCTTGCCCGAGTGGATCTCAATGCCCACATCGTTTTTCTTGTTTTCATCCGTATAGCTGATAGCGTCTGCATGGATTTCACCATCATCCAGCTGGATACCTGCAGCAATCTGCTCCATATCCGCTTTGGTCAGGTTCTTGTCCAAGTGTACATGATAAATTTTCTTCTTCAGATACTTCGGATGAGTCAACTTCGAAGCCAAATCACCGTCATTCGTCAGCAACAGAACCCCTGTCGTATTGCGGTCCAGTCGTCCTACAGGATAGATACGCTCTTCACAAGCACCCTTCACCAAATCCATTACTGTACGACGAGCCTGAGGATCATCCGACGTTGTCACTGTATCTTTCGGCTTATTCAGCAACACATAAATCTTACGTTCGATGTTCACCACCTGATCATGGAATTTCACTTCATCGCCACGTTTGATTTTTGTACCCAGTTCTGTTACGACCTGTCCGTTCACAGAAACCACACCAGCCGTAATAAACTCATCAGCCTCACGACGCGAGCAAACACCTGCATTGGCTAAGAACTTATTCAGACGAATAGGTTCATTGGGATCGACAAACTGTTCCTTGTATTCAATCTGTTTCTTCTTGCTATACTTGGCATTCGGATTGTAATCAGCCGTGCGTGGGCGTTGTGGACGGCCGTATGCATTGTTTCCTCCACGATTGTTGCCACGACCAGCATTCGAATTGAAACGAGGACGTTGCGGACGATCTCCCTCATTGCCATAAGAGCGTTGTACGAAACCGCCCTGCTCGCCAGACGCGTTCGGATTGAAACGCGGACGCTGCGAACGATCGCCATAAGCACGCTGACCACGTTCCGCATTCGGATTGAAGCGAGGACGTTGCGGACGATCACCACCTTCAGCATTGAAACGGGGACGATAAGAACGCTCTCCACCATACGTACGCTGTGAACGTTCACCCTCTTCAGCATTGTCATTAAAACGCGGGCGATAAGCATTGCCATAAGAGCGCTGCGGACGATCACCATTCTCCGCATTAAAGCGCGGACGATAAGACCGATCGCTACTGTAAGCCTTCTGCGAGCGTCCTCCATTCTCGGTATTAAAACGCGGACGATAAGGCCGCTCTCTGTTTTCACGGTTATAAGAAGAATGGCCGAAGCCAGCACCCCTGTACTGATTACCATCACGGTCAGCACCTTCATTTCTTTCTACACCTGACGCATCGCGCCAGCTTTCATTTTCTGTACTCATTGTTCTCTTTTATTCGAATAAAAATTAAACTTATCGGCCTCACGGCCTTATTTAATTGAAAATGGAAAATTGAGAATTGAAGATTTCAGTAATGGTTCATTTTCAATTTTCCATTATCAATTTTCCATTATTTACATTCCCGTATAATTGTGCGGAGTAATGGCGCGAAGTTCCTTCTTGATATCTTCACTGACATTCAACTCCTCGATAAAATTCTTGATAGATGCTTCCGTAATAGCCTGATTAGTACGAGTCAGCGCTTTCAGTGCCTCATACGGATGCGGATATGCCTCACGGCGCAGGATTGTCTGGATGGCCTCAGCCACCACACTCCAGCAGTTGTCCAAGTCGCGATAAATAGCCGTCTCGTTCAGCAACAACTTGCGCAATCCTTTCAAAGAACTCTGGATGGCAATAATAATGTGACCAAAAGGCACACCAATGTTGCGCAACACGGTCGAATCGGTCAAGTCACGCTGCAGGCGCGATACCGGCAACTTCACAGCCAAATGTTCCAGTATGGCGTTTGCCACTCCCAGATTACCCTCCGCGTTTTCAAAATCGATAGGGTTCACCTTGTGGGGCATCGCACTAGAGCCAACTTCACCCGCTTTAATCTTCTGTTTGAAATACTCCATCGAAATGTATTGCCAGAAATCGCGGTTCATGTCTATCATGATCGTATTGACACGCTTCATGGCATCGAAGATGGCAGACAGATTGTCGTAGTTGGAAATCTGAGTGGTGTATTCCTCACGCTCCAGTCCCAGCTTTTCAGCGACAAATCTGTTACCGAAAGCCTTCCAGTCATACGCAGGATAAGCCACGTGATGGGCATTGTAATTGCCCGTAGCGCCACCAAACTTAGCAGTCAACGGACAAGCCTTCAGTGTAGCCAGCTGACGCTCCAAACGGTAAACAAACACACGGATTTCCTTACCCAAACGTGTCGGCGAAGCAGGCTGTCCATGCGTTTTGGCCAGCATCGGAATATTGGCCCATTCTTCGGCATACGTGCGAAGCTGAGCAATCAGTTCCTCAATCTGAGGATAATATACCTGCTCCAGCGCTTCTTTTACGGAAAGGGGTACAGAGGTATTGTTGATATCCTGCGAAGTCAGTCCGAAGTGGATAAACTCCTTGTAATCGTCCATACCACCCAGCTTGTCAAACTGTTCTTTCAAGAAATATTCCACGGCTTTCACGTCGTGATTGGTCACGCTTTCAATTTCCTTAATGCGTTGGGCATCGGCTTCCGAGAAATTACGATAAATATTTCTCAGAGTTTCAAACACGCCCTTGTCTACCCCAGCCAACTGAGGCAAAGGCAATTCACACAAAGCGATAAAATACTCAATCTCGACACGCACTCTATACTTAATAAGTGCAAATTCAGAGAAATAGGTGGCCAAGGCATCTGTCTTGCCCCTATAGCGACCGTCAATCGGAGAGATGGCGGTTAGTAAATCCAGTTCCATACGTCGTATTCAGTTGATAATTATCGAGCGACAAAATTACGTCTTTTTTCTGAGTTACAAGCCACAAAACCAGCATAAAAACTCCTTGTAACTGCAAAAATTATCAAAATCTACAAACGAAAAGCAAAGCTCCATCATCAGCCGTCCCCAATCCCTCACTCAACCATCCTCAAACAAACATACACGCCCAAACTATAAAACGATGCTTTATCGACGCTAAAACATAGTTTTGCCATCAGTAAAACATAGTTTTATTCTCCAACGACGAAAGAGATTTATTATCGAACAACAATCTATAAGATGGAAACAGTCATTACGATTCCGACATTTGAAAGGGGAAAAAATAAAGTCCCTCATTAACATCGTAAAGATGAACATTACGCTCCTAATGAGGGACTTTAGCAACGCCAAGTGCCACTTGGCAAAAACGAATAACAAAGCTACGCTTTTTACAAAGCCGTAGAATGATGTTTGATCAGATTCATGAATTCCTCGCGAGTCTTGGCCTGATTAAAAGCACCTGTAAAATCCGAAGTCGTGGTAATGGCATTTTGTTTCTCCACGCCACGCATCTGCATACACATGTGTTTGGCTTCCACCACCACCATAACGCCCAACGGATTGAGCGTTTCCTGAATGCACTCTTTAATCTGAAGAGTCATACGCTCCTGCACTTGCAGACGGTGGGAGAATATGTCGACTACGCGGGCAATCTTACTCAAACCTGTAATATAACCATTGGGGATATAAGCCACATGAGCTTTCCCATAGAAGGGCAGCATGTGATGTTCGCACAATGAGAAGAAATCGATGTCCTTCACAATCACCATCTGACTATATTCTTCCTTGAACTTAGCCGAACGAAGCACTTCATGAGGATCCATCGTATACCCTTTGGTCAAAGTCAGCATAGCTTTTGCCACACGTTCAGGAGTCTTAAGCAAGCCTTCGCGCTCCACGTCTTCACCCAGCAGGGTCAAGATACGTGCATAATGTTCTTTCAGTTCGTCCAACGCAGGGGAAGTGATGATTTCTTTTTCCAGCATGATTTCTTTTAATTATAGATTATCAAACGGATGTATCCGTTCTGTTATAGAGGAATATTTATCTGGTCTCTGACTATAGAAACTTCTTTAAACTGACCTGAGCTACGCAAACGCCTCATCATGGCATCAGCTTCCTCAATGCTCCGATAGTCTCCTACTCGACACAGCCAACGGGGAGGAGTAAAAAAAGTATAGACCAACAAATCGGGAAAGAGTTCTTTGACAGACGCCGCCACCGCATGTGCTTCGTTCTTAGCCTGACGGGTATTGCTTCCAGCATATACCTGGACGCGATATCCAGCCGCCTTAAGGACCTGTTGTCCTTCAGCGACAGAAGCTGGTCGAGCTTTACCGATCAGCGCTTCAATGCGCGCATCCTGATGAACAGTAACCTTTCCCTGACCTGGAACTTTCTGCTCCAAACTCTCTATAATATTCTCTTGTGCCGTCGCAAACAAGAAGGCTGAAAGGCATGCAAGGGTTAAAAACAAACGTTTCATGTTACTCGGTATCTGTTGTTTAGATGTAATAGAATAAAAAAGAATGCTGCGTTCGAAGCATGGCGCTTCTCAGCGCAGCATTTTCTTAATCAATATATCTTTCAATTAGTTGAAAGCATCAATAATGCCCTTGAAGTCAGCAACCTTCAAAGCAGCACCACCAATCAGACCGCCATCTACGTCAGGATTAGCGAACAGTTCCTTAGCGTTTGAAGGCTTGCAGCTACCGCCATAAAGGATAGAGCAGTTATCAGCAACTTCCTTACCATACTTCTCAGCTACCGTCTGACGGATAAATGCATGGATTTCCTGTGCCTGCTCAGGAGTAGCAGTCTTGCCTGTACCAATAGCCCAAACCGGCTCATAAGCCAGAATAATCTTAGAGAAATCTTCTGCAGACAGAGAGAATACAGAAGCCAGCTGAGCAGCGACAACTTCGTTCTGCTTATTAGCCTCACGCTCTTCCAGAACTTCACCAATACAGAAGATAGGTGTCAGACCATTAGCCAAAGCCAGCTTCACTTTCTCTTCCAGAATTTCTACAGTCTCATGATAGTAAGCACGACGCTCTGAGTGGCCTAAAATAACATACTTGGCACCCGTAGAAGCTACCATAGCTGCTGAAACTTCACCTGTATAAGCACCAGACTCCTTGTCAGCGCAGTTTTCTGCACCTACACCGATCTTAGCGGGATCTACCAACGGAGTAACAGAAGCCAAATGAATAAACGGTGTACAGATGATTACATCACAATTAGGCTTTTCATTAGCCAATACTTCATTCAATTCTTTTGCAAGAGCAATACCCTCCTGAAGGGTTTTGTTCATCTTCCAGTTTCCTGCAACAATGTTCTTTCTCATTTTGTCTTTATTTTTAAAGGGTTAATATAAATGTTTTTATTTTTTTCTTTCCACAAGTTCACCATCGGTTTTCACATGGCCAATCCTCTTTTCACGACGTTTGATGACCAATATATCTACAGCCAGCACCAAGCATAGAGGTACGATGAACCAAAGTAAGACTTTTCCCATCGTATGCCAAAGACTGACAAACTCTTCCTGCCCCACAGGTATTTTATCCAAGGAATCGTACAACGCATACTCGTCAGGCAAATTTCCATCGCTCCATTTTTGAAGAATCGTACCATTCTTCAAAAGGAACATACCCGGATTAGAACGGATCATAGTCTTCAGCGCAATATCATCAGTCTGACAAAAAGGATATTCAGCTCCTGTCCGATCTCTCCATTGCAAGATATCTTCCTCTGTCGACGAAGTCAAGGCATAAAAACCATAGCCATGTTCAACACTATAATCATAAATTTCATTGATCAGATCAATATTACTATCGTCCGCCTGTTCAATCCGATGTGCAACCAACAGGAAAGTATAACCTTCATCCGTCAGCACCTTTTCCGTAATATCTTCCCCTGTTTCCACACTTAACATGGAGAAATCGTGTATGGGCGGCTCATATCCCTTTTCCTTCAAAACTGTACGCGCTTCTACAAAAGTCCAGGTGCTATCAGGATAATCTTCCAAAGAAAACTCCTTTTTCACCCCATCCTTTTCAAGAACGAAACGCGTATCATAAACTGAAGGTTTAGCCCCCTCAGGTATTTCCATTGCCTGCTTTATATTAACTCCAACCTTATAAGGACGAAAATCTATAATGGGAAGATTATGCTGACAATAAACAGACAAAGCAAACACAAACAAAATGGTATACATCGAAAAGACCCATTCTATCTTACGAGTAATAAAACGGATGATATCTTTCCGCCAATAAAATACAGATAGAGAAGCGATCAACAAGACAACATTCTTTCCGAAAGTCTCCCAATTAGTTAAAATCCAAGCGTCACCAAAGCAACCGCAATCAGATACAGGATCGGCAATGGCAAGATACAATGTCAAGGGAGTCATTACTGCCATCAGGAGTAAGGCCATCCAAACACTCCATGTCTTTCGGATGCCCAAAAACAAATATACGCCCACGCAAAACTCCAATGCAGCCAGCAAAATAGCCCCCAGAAACACCAAAGATGGAGGGAACCATCCACTCAGGCCAAAAGCACTCAGGTAATCCTGCAATTTATAAAAAGTGCCAAACGGGTCGATAGCCTTGACAAAGCCGGAAAAGACAAAAACTCCTCCCAACAAAAAGCGACAGGCGTTCACCCACACCTTCCTGATAATATGTTTCTTATCAATCTCCAAATTCAATCTTAATCAAACCGAACACTGAATAATTTATCATATCCATATAATTGGCATCCACTCCTTCAGACACCAATGTCTGCCCCGCGAGGGATTCTATTTGCTTTGTTCGATACAACTTCATCAATATCAAGTCTGTATACGAACATATGCGCATACTGCGCCATGCCTCATCATAATCGTGATTCTTTGCCAACATCAGTTCCAGCGAAGCTTTGGCATACTTGTCATACAAGGCTAGTGCCTCTTCGTTAGTCATATCCGCCGATTCGGCATAGCCTTTTTCTAACTGAATAAGTCCGATGATACCATAATTCACAATTGCAATGAACTCAGAGCGAATACCTTCGTCTACCAAAGAGACGCCTTTAATTTCAATACTACGAATACGGTTAGCCTTAATAAAAATCTGATCGGTCACCGAAGACGGACGCAAAATACGCCAAGCCGCCCCATAGTCATGAAGTTTCTTGGTAAACAAATCACGACAAATGGCAATAACATGCTCAAATTGCTGTTTGGTATCTTTCATTTCCATATAAATAGGCTGCAAAGTTAGGAATAATTAAGAAATAAAGAAAAGAGGGTGCTCTAAATTATATTAAAGCACCCTCTCATATCAAGATTGTTTTACGTTTATCATGAGCAACGCAATACCTGTCCCGGCCGCAAAACCGTTTTGGTAGTAATACGGTTCAATCGACAAAGCTTGCTGACTGTCGTTCCTTGACGAGCCGCAATCTTCGACAGCGTATCTCCTCGTTTCACCTTATAGAATAAGTCACTACGCAAAGCTGATCCGTTCGTATTCTTCACCTTCTTCTCGAAAGTATAAGTATCAGCTACAATATCCTGTTTTTCAAAGTCAAACATCAAAGCTGGATCTATAGCAATTCCCAAAAAGCGGGTTTCGAAATGCAAATGCGAACCTGTGGAACGTCCTGTATTTCCACCCAATCCTATCGGTTCACCAGCCTTCACCAGCTGATCCACACCAACCAATTGTTTCGAAAGATGTCCATAAATAGTTTCCAAACCATTGTCATGACGGATCACAACATATTTTCCATATCCTCGTCTGCCTTGATTGGCAACAACACGTATCTTTCCATCAAAAGCAGCACGAATGGTATCACCAATATAAACCTTGATATCCAATCCATAATGTGCTCTACGACGACGAGGTCTATATCCAAATATATCATTGATACGTGTATGTTCGGTCGGCATACAGAAACCTGTCAAATCAATCGTATATTTATCAGGTATAATGGCATCGCCATAAACATGAACAGAGGTTGTATTCCAAGAAGGATATATATCGAAGGCAGGATACATGGATTGCTCTACACGAATTTGCTTTTGCAATACCAACGAATCCACACTCTTCAGCTTTCTATCGATAGGTGCCTGACGGGCTATGAGATCTTGTGAAAAGGAATTCAAGCTCACCATTGCCGCAACTGCACAAAGAAACAATTTAAATCCAGTATAATTCATTCCGCTTCGTCAATTTGTCTTTTCATATCCGCTAACGACATTACTATTTTCATGCCATCCAACACATACGGATACCTGCTCTTTCAAAAATTGTTCCAAAGTTAGCATTAATCTTCGAAACGACGCACTCTGAATTAAGCATTTTTTCATTTCAGGCAAGCAGCGCAGGCTTCAAACAAGGCAGTAAACAATTAAACGACAACAAGTTATCTTGTTTTATGTTTTACAACACATCTAACATAATCAGCCAAATATTAACACCCATCAACTAATGGCAGCCCAATTGACATTGTTTTTGCGCAGAACCTTCAATTGCCTCCATAAGATTTCGTTTTTAGACAACTTTCTTTCCGGATCCTCATCCACAACTTTTTGTGCCACTTCACGTACATACTGTAATAGCTGACCATCACGAGCTAAATCTGCAATCTTCAAATCAAAAGCAACTCCACTTTGCTGCGTTCCTTCCAAATCACCAGGTCCACGCAACTTCAGATCAGCCTCTGCAATCTCAAAACCATCATTCGTACGTACCATAATTTCCAGCCTTTTACGCGTATCATCAGCCAACTTATAACCGGTCATTAAGATGCAATATGATTGATCAGCCCCACGCCCAACCCGTCCACGTAATTGATGTAGCTGAGATAATCCAAAACGCTCCGCATTTTCAATAATCATAACTGAAGCATTCGGTACATTTACCCCTACTTCAATTACAGTCGTAGCAACCATGATCTGAGCCTCCCCAGAAGCAAATAATTGCATTTGCTCATCTTTTTCCGCAGGTTTCATTTTACCATGCACCTTACAGATCCTACAATCCGGGAACTCCTCACATACATGCAAATATCCCTCCTCAAGATTCTTCAGATCTATTTTTTCACTCTCTTTAATCAACGGATAAACAATGTAGACTTGTCTTCCTTCCGCAATTTGAGCTCGAACAAAACGGTATAAACTCTCCCGACGATTGTCAAACTGATGAATAGTTGCAATTGGCTTACGCCCTGGTGGCAATTCGTCTATAACAGACACATCCAAATCGCCATACAAAGTCATAGCCAGTGTACGAGGAATAGGAGTCGCTGTCATTACCAATACATGGGGAGGCTGTTCATTTTTAGTCCATAAACGAGCCCGTTGAGCTACTCCGAAACGATGCTGCTCATCAATAACTACTAACCCTAAAGAAGCAAAACCAACCGTATCTTCTATAACCGCATGAGTTCCTATCAGAAATTTCACTTCACCCGAAGCCAAACCTTGCAGAATAGCTTCTCTTCGCTTTCCACGAATTGAGCCAGTCAACAATTCTACTTGCACATCCATACCACAAAGCAATGCCCGGATTGTTTCATAATGTTGGTTGGCTAAAATTTCCGTCGGTGCCATCATACACGCCTGATAACCATTATCCAAAGCTATAAGCATGCTCATCAGGGCAACCAATGTTTTCCCACTTCCAACATCCCCCTGCAACAAACGGTTCATCTGCCGTCCACTTCCTAAATCATGCCGTATCTCTTTTAACACTCGTTTTTGGGCACCAGTCAATTCAAAAGGGAGATTACGAGTGTAAAAAGTATTAAAGACGTCCCCTATTCGACGAAATATATACCCTCTATACCTCCGCAGACGATCGCTGGCATAACGCAATATATTAAGTTGCACATAGAACAATTCTTCGAACTTCAGTCGATACTGAGCCTTCCGCAATAGATCTGCATTACCTGGAAAATGAATATTCACAAGTGCTTCAGTTAAAGGCATCAGATGATGTTCTGTCAGAATCACGGAAGAAAGAGTTTCAGGTAAAGGTTCGTGAAGTTGCTGAACAAGCGTCCCCATTAGCTTTTCAATCGCATTCGAATTCAGAAAAGACCGTTTCATCTTTTCTGTTGTATTGTAATAAGGACGCAATCCCATTGCATCCATTCTTACCTCCGTAACCAAATCCACATCAGGGTGCGCAATATTGATACGTCCATTAAATACGGTTGGCCTCCCAAAAACAATATATTCCTGATGCACCTTATATTTCCCTGTCAGAAATTTAATGCCTTGAAACCAAACTAAATCGACAAAACCTGTACCATCTGTGAAATGTGCAATCAATCTTCGCTGTCGTCCCTCACCTGCCAACTCAAAACTGCGTATTTCCCCTTTCAGTTGAATATAAGGCATCGTTCCGTCAATCTCACGAATAGAGTAAATCCGACTACGATCCACATATTTATAAGGGAAATAATACAGAAGATCATGTAAAGTATAAATGCCCAATTCCTTGTTCAACGTAACTGCACGTTGCGGCCCCACTCCAGGCAAATATTTTATGTCTTGAGTCGTTAAATCGAACATTCTTCCAATAAAGCCGAAGCTATTTTCAAATCAAAAGGGGTCGTAATTTTAATATTTTCTCGATTACCTTCTATTAATGAAACAACCATTCCCATCGATTCGACAACAGACGCATCATCTGTAAATTGTGGACTATAAGGCTGTTCATAAGCCTTTTTCAACAAAGTCGCATCAAAAACTTGTGGAGTCTGCACTAACCGATATTCATCACGCGGTACGGTGACACTTCCCTCTTCTTGTACATGCCTCAACGTTTCAACAACATTAACACAAGGTACTACAGCATGTTTTTGTGAAGCTTCCGCATAACAGCGTCGAATCACATCTGAAGAGACAAAAGGCCGTACACCATCATGCACGCCAACCAAAGCAGGTGTTTCTACCAACGCCAAACCGTTTTTAACAGAATGAAAACGAGTTTCTCCACCATCTGCAATCCGATAAGGACGTTCAAAACGGTGCTTCCTACACAAATCCAGCCAAAAAGCCTGCTGATCATGAGGAAGCACCAAAATTATTTGTATATCCTGATTGTAAGCATAAAAGGCATCCATGGTACGCATCAAGACTGGTACTCCCCCAATGGGTAAAAACTGTTTAGGGATATCCCCCCCCATGCGTATTCCTTTACCCCCAGCTACAATCAGAACATATTGCGTCATAAAAGTCTCATTTTGTAAGACACATGGCATTCTTTAACTCTTTCACCTTTTCTCTGCCGCAAAGATATTCCACTAAAGCTAAAGCAAAATCTATCGCAGCACCAGGTCCTTTACCGGTAATAAAATTACCATCTTTTTCAACCATTACACCCGTATATTCAGCTCCTTCCAAATATTTATCAAAGCCTGGATAGCAAGTAGCCTTTTTACCTTTTAATAAACCAAGATTACCTAATACCATAGGTGCCGCACAAATAGCAGCAATAGCCTTATTTGCAGAAGCATGCTTCAATAATTCCTTCCGTAAGTCTTCACACTCATTCAGTGTCGTTGCTCCAGGCAGGCCACCTGGCAACACCAGCATCTCTGCATCATAAAAATCGCAATTCACAATATTCTTATCGCATAATACAGAAATGCCATGTGCTCCTTTGACGATTTCATCTGGCGTAACAGATACCATTGCCACATTTACACCTGCACGTTTTAATACATCAACAGCTGCAAAAGCTTCCATTTCTTCAAAACCGTCTGCAAAAAAGACATAAACAGTTCCCATAGTCAAGTCCTCCTTTATTTCAAGTTAAAATAATATGTAATAGTTCCCGATTGATTATTTAATCCGCTGACGGCATTGAAACGGGCCTTCTTCGCCGCGTCTTCAGCCGCCTTGCGCAAAGACGAATTGACAGTATTGGTCTGTCGATTAATACTAGTAGCAATCACTTGGCCGGCAGGATTTACAGTAATGTTCACAACAACCTTTCCTTCATCTTGCACATTATAAACAGGCTTGGGAAGTCCACCGGCACCAATGGAACGTCCGTTCAAGCTAAATGTGCCATATCCTCCCACACCACTTGTAGCTCCTTCCGGAGCATTTCCTGTAGGGCTTCCTTGAATACCAGTTCCTTCTGAATTACCCTTACTTCCCATTTGTGCCCCTTTTCCAAAAGCACCTGCAACCTTACGACGGGCAGCTTCTTCAGCTTCCTTACGTTCACGCTCAGCTTTAGCCTCAGCCAACCGTCGTGCTTCTTCCGCCTTCTCAGCCTCAGTCTTTTCAGGTTTCTTCACTTTGTCCTTTTTTGTAGACTTAGTTTCAGGCTTCAACGCAACAGTTTCTTCCAACTCCTGAGTCATTATTTCCTGCTCAACAGCTTCTTCGGGTAATGGTTCTGCTTCTTCTGGCATCACGTCTACATCCACTAAAGAAGGGTCTGCAGTCCCCCATGCATCGGGCACTTCACCAAGCATCACAGGCATTCCCCCTTCCTCAGCTGGCACAGGCACAATAAAGCCTGCACATATCAAGAAAGCGATCAAAGCGACATGCACCAATATTGCCCCGCCTAAACCTATATATTTACCTTTCTCCTTTTGAGTCACAATCAGATTATATTAATATGACAGTTAAAGCCAATCCGTTTGTTCTTTATCACTTCCCATCAGGCGGCCGTGTAGCCAGCACCATCTTAAAGTGATTCTCATTCGCAATATTCAGCACCTTCACAATCTCTCGATAGGGCACTGTTTCGTCAGCATATAAGGCAACATACATTTCCGGCTCTCTTTCCGCACATTGCTGTAAAAAAGGAGTCAGTTCTTCCAATGTTATAGTCTGTTCCTTTTCATTTCCAAAAGCCGCATAAAAATTCAAGTCTTTATCGATAATCACACGAGTCAAAGGTTTTGCCGATGTCTGTTGCTTACCTTGAGGCAACAAAACCTTTATTGCATTGGGCGAAACCACTGTCGATGTAATCATAAAGAAAATCAGCAACAGAAATATCACGTCCGTCATGGACGCCATACTGAAATTAGGCGATATTTTAGCTCTTCGTTTTAGCATGGCTCATTCAATAAATCCATAAAGGCCATTGTCTTGGCTTCCATCTTGTTTACCACTCCATCAACGAGTGTCACTAAATAATTGTAGGCAAACATCGCAATAATACCTACAATCAGACCTCCTACTGTGGTAATCATCGCTTCATATATACCACCAGACAATAGGGTGATATCAATATTATTTCCTGCATTAGCCATCTCAAAGAAAGCGCGGACCATACCCGTCACTGTTCCTAAAAATCCAATCATAGGAGCTCCACCTGCTATAGTAGCCATAATAGTCAAGCCTTTCTCCAACTTGGCAACTTCAATATTTCCTACATTCTCAATAGCAGCCTGAACATCACTTACAGGACGTCCTAAACGGCTGATGCCTTTTTCAATCATACGCGCTGAAGGTGTATTCACACTGCGACAATAGGACAATGCCGCCTTTATCTCCCCAGCCAAGATATAATCCTTAATTTTATCCATAAACATAGGATCTTCTTTTCCTGCTTTACGGATAACATAATTTCGTTCAAACAATATATAGAAACACAGCAATGAAAGCAGTCCCAAAACCACCATTATCCAGCCGCCTTTCACAGCCATACTCCATAAACTCATCTCTTCCGGACCTGCAACCGGAGTCAAAACCGGATTGGCACCCGCTATCGAGTCAGCCATTGCCGGAGCCACTTGGGCCAATAATAACATTGCATTCATTAACGAAGACATTTTTTATATTCCTCAATAGTACGTTGCAAACCTAAGTACAATGCATCACTAATCAATGCATGTCCTATCGAAACTTCGTCCAACCAAGGGATGTTTTGATAAAAATAATTCAAATTCTCTAAACTAAGATCATGTCCAGCATTCAGTCCAAGCCCTAAATTGCGAGCAAACTTACCAGCTTCTACAAAAGGAGCTACAGCTTCTTCTCTATTTTTGGCATACCCCGAAGCATAAGGCTCAGTATACAATTCTACTCTGTCGGCACCGGCTTTAGCAGCATACTCTATCATTTCGACATCTGTGGACACAAAGATAGATGTACGTATACCGGCTTTATTGAAACGTTCAAGTACTTCACTCAGGAAGGCAAAATTAGTCTTGGTATCCCAGCCAGCATTCGAAGTCAACTGAGTAGGACTATCCGGAACCAATGTCACCTGATGAGGTTTTACTTTCAGCACCAGATCTATGAACTCCGGCGCAGGATATCCTTCTATATTAAACTCCGTACGCAATAATGGCCGCAAATCATATACATCTTTTTTACGAATATGACGTTCGTCTGGACGTGGATGAACCGTAATACCGTCTGCACCAAATTTTTCGCAGTCGAGCGCCACCTTAACGACGTCCGGCACATTTCCCCCACGCGCGTTACGCAGAGTTGCCACTTTGTTTATGTTTACACTTAATTTAGTCATAATTCCAACGCTAGTTTCGGGCAAAAGTACAAATAATAGTCATAAGTATAGAGGAATATTATAAAAAAATAGCATCTTTGCAAAGCTAATAACAAACCTGTCATATGAAATTTGCCATATTCGGAAACATTTATCAAGCCAAAAAGTCTTCGTACGCAGAACTATTGTTCAAGCTCCTGACTCAACATAACGCCCAAATTTGCATCTGTCAGGAGTTCTACAATTTTCTGACTGAGACTCTCCATTTAGTTCTTCCACCAGTTGAGCTATTCAATGGCGATGATTTTGAAGCAGATATCGTTATCAGTCTTGGAGGCGACGGTACCTTTCTGAAAGCAGCCAGCCGGGTAGGTAAAAAAAACATTCCTATCTTAGGAATCAATACTGGCCGTCTGGGTTTTTTGGCCGACATTTCACCCGAAGAAATGGAAAGCACCCTTGAAGATATCTACAACCACCATTATAAGATAGAAGAGCGTAGCGTACTCCAGCTGGACTGCAACGACAAGAACCTGATGCACTGTCCCTATGCTCTTAACGAGATTGCCGTCCTCAAACGAGACAGTTCGTCTATGATCAGCATCCATACAGCCATCAATGGTGCCCCACTCACTACTTACCAGGCCGACGGACTGATTATCGCAACCCCTACAGGCTCCACAGCCTATTCACTCAGCGTGGGAGGCCCCATCATCGTTCCTCATAGCAAAACCATTGCTATTACCCCTGTAGCGCCCCACAGCCTCAACATGCGCCCCATCGTCATTTGCGACGACTGGACCATCACCTTAGACGTAGAAAGCCGCAGTCACAATTTTCTCGTAGCCATTGATGGTCGCAGTGAATCATGTAAAGAAACGACCCGACTGACAATCTCACGTGCCGACTATACAATTAAAGTCATCAAACGATTCGATCATATTTTCTTCAATACATTACGTAATAAAATGATGTGGGGAGCAGACATCAGGTAAAGTCCATCCAAAAAAGCACAGACAGTCTTCCTTTAATGGAATAAAATGCCTACTTTTGCGTAATAATCACTTTTAAACGGACTTTACAAGATGAACGAAGAGATAAAGAAAGCCTGCCAGGTGATGCGCGAAGGTGGAGTGATACTCTACCCCACGGACACCATCTGGGGTATCGGATGCGACGCCACCAACGAGGAAGCCGTGCGCCGCGTGTACGAAATCAAACGTAGGGCCGACAGCAAGGCCATGCTGGTGCTGGTCGACTCGGCTGTCAAGGTAGACTTCTACGTGCAAGACGTACCCGAAGTTGCGTGGGACCTCATCGAACTGGTCGACAAGCCACTGACCATTATCTACTCGGGCGCCCGTAACCTGGCTCCCAACCTCCTGGCCGAAGACGGCAGTGTGGGCATCCGCGTCACGGGCGAGGAGTTTTCCAAACGCCTGTGCCAGCAGTTCCGCAAGGCCATCGTGTCGACCTCAGCCAATGTGAGCGGACAGCCTTCGCCACAGAACTTCAGCGAAATCAGCGAGGAAATCAAGGCGGCCGTAGATTACATCGTGGACTATCGCCGCGAGGAAACCACCCAAGCCAAGCCGTCGAGCATCATTAAACTGGACAAGGGTGGCGTCATCAAAATCATCAGACAATAAAAAAGGAACATGAAGGCAGAACGAAAAAATCTGTTGCAACGTTTCCTCGTCTGGCGCGAGAAAAACATCAAGGAGAAACGGTTCATCCTGATACTCAGCTTCCTAGTAGGTATCTTCACGGCCCTGGCCGCGCTGATACTGAAGGTGCTCATCCACTGGATAAAGAACTTCCTGACGGAGAACTTCGACACGACGGCAGCCAACTACCTCTATCTGGTATACCCCGTGGTCGGCATCTTTCTGGCTGGACTGTTCGTGCGCTATGTGGTAAAGGATGATATCAGCCATGGCGTGACACGCATTCTCTATGCCATCTCGCGACGACAGGGACGCATCAAGCGACACAACACATGGTCGTCCATCATTGCCAGCTCCATTACCATCGGGTTCGGTGGTTCGGTCGGGGCAGAAGCACCTATCGTGCTGACAGGTTCGGCCATCGGCTCCAACCTGGGCAGTATCTTCAAGATGGAACACCGCACGCTGATGCTGCTCGTGGGATGTGGTGCGGCAGGTGCGGTAGCAGGCATCTTCAAAGCGCCCATCGCCGGACTGGTCTTTACGCTGGAAGTGCTAATGATAGACCTTACCATGTCGTCCCTGTTGCCCCTGCTAATATCGGCAGTAACGGCGGCCACGGTATCCTACATCGTGACGGGGCAGGAGGCCATGTTCCAATTCCACTTGGACCAACCCTTTGAGCTGAACCGCATCCCCTACGTCATCATGCTGGGTATCTTCTGCGGACTGGTATCGCTCTACTTCACCCGTGCCATGAATTCAGTAGAAGGTCTGTTCGGACGCTTGCGCACTCCCTACAAGAAACTGGCCGTGGGCGGCGCGATGCTGAGTATTCTCATCTTCCTCTTCCCACCCCTCTATGGCGAAGGATACGAAACCATCGAACTGCTGTTGAACGGTACGACCAATGCCGAGTGGGACACGGTGATGAACAACTCCTTCTTCTACGGCCACGGCGACCTGCTACTCGTCTACTTGATGCTCATCATCCTCTTCAAGGTATTCGCTTCTAGCGCCACTAACGGAGGAGGTGGTTGCGGCGGTATCTTTGCCCCCTCGCTTTACCTGGGTTGTATTGCCGGCTTCGTATTCTCGCACTTCAGCAACGAATTCGATGTGACGGCCTACCTGCCTGAAAAGAACTTTGCCCTGATGGGGATGGCAGGCGTAATGAGCGGCGTAATGCACGCCCCGCTGACAGGTGTGTTCCTCATTGCCGAGCTGACGGGCGGCTACGACCTGTTCCTGCCGCTGATGATTGTATCTGTCAGCTCCTATCTTACCATCATCGTCTTTGAGCCCCACAGTATCTACTCCATGCGTCTGGCCAAGAAAGGTGAACTATTGACCCACCACAAGGACAAGGCGGTGCTGACACTAATGAAAGTAGAGAATGTAGTAGAAAAGGACTTTGTGATTGTACACCCCGAAATGGACTTGGGCGAAATGGTACGAGCCATCTCGAAATCGAAGCGCAACATTTTCCCCGTTACCGACCAGGAAGGAAAGTTGCTGGGCATTGTCTTATTGGATGACATCCGTAATATCATGTTCCGCCAAGAACTGTACCATCGCTTCACCGTCAACAAGTTCATGACTTCGGCCCCTGGCCGACTCTACGACACGGACAGCATGGAACAGGTAATGCGAACTTTCGACGACACCAAGGCGTGGAACCTACCTGTTGTCGATCAGGAAGGAAAATACCTGGGCTTCGTATCGAAATCGAAGATATTCAATTCGTATCGCGAGGTGCTGGTGCGCTTCTCGGATGAATAATCTTTGAACATATTCTAACCTATTAATGAACAACATGAAGAAAGAAGACTTAAGAATTGTATATATGGGTACGCCCGACTTTGCCGTGGAAGCTTTGCGTTGCCTGGTCGAAGGCGGCTACAATGTAGTGGGCGTCATCACCATGCCCGACAAGCCTGCCGGACGCGGACATAAGCTGCAATACTCGCCCGTCAAACAGTATGCACTGGACCACAGCCTACCCCTGCTCCAGCCTGAGAAGCTGAAAAACGAGGAGTTTCTGGACGCCTTGCGCGCTTGGCAGGCCGACCTGCAAATTGTCGTAGCTTTCCGCATGCTGCCCGAAGTGGTGTGGAACATGCCCCGTCTGGGCACCTTCAACCTGCACGCCTCCCTGCTGCCCCAGTACCGCGGAGCTGCGCCCATCAACTGGGCCGTCATCAACGGCGAGACGGAGACGGGCATCACCACCTTCTTCCTGAAGCATGAAATTGATACGGGCGAGGTCATCCAGCAGGTACGCGTCCCTATTGCCGACACGGACGACGTGGGCATCGTTCACGACAAGCTGATGATGCTGGGCGGCAAGCTGGTGACCGAAACCGTGGACGCCATTCTGGACGGTACCATCCACAGCATCCCGCAGGAGGAGATGGGCGTGACAGGCGAACTGAAACCGGCTCCTAAAATCTTCAAGGAAACATGCCGCATCGATTGGAAGCAGCCCGTAAAACGAATCTACGACTTTGTACGTGGGTTATCCCCCTATCCCTCAGCATGGACTGAGCTGATACACCCCGATGGTACAACAGTTGTTTTGAAAGTCTTCGAGACAGAAAAAATTATTAAACCACACAATTTGGAAACAGGAAGCCTTCTCACCGATGGCAAAACCTATATTCATGTAGCCGCACAAGACGGTTTCGTGAGCATCCGTTCCCTGCAACTGCCTGGCAAGAAACGTTTGAAGACCGACGAATTGCTCCGCGGTTTCCACCTGGACAATTCGTTTAAAATGAAATAACAATGGAATAAGACAAGGAAAACAGCCTTTTCCTGTATAGAAAACAGTGAGATACTAAAAGCCTATGAAACCTATCATTTCCCCCTCTATTCTGTCGGCCGACTTTGGGAACCTGGCACGCGACATCGACATGCTGAACCGAAGTGAAGCCGACTGGTTGCATATCGACATCATGGACGGTGTCTTTGTGCCCAACATATCGTTTGGTTTCCCAGTCTTAAAGCATGTAGCCAAACTAGCCGAGAAACCTCTCGACGTACATCTGATGATTGTACAACCTGAGAAATTCATTGCTGAGGTTAAGGCTCTGGGAACAGAAATCATGAACGTACACTATGAAACCTGCCCACACCTGCACCGTGTGGTACAACAAATACGAGAAGCAGGTATGAAACCTGCCGTTACCATTAATCCAGCCACCCCTGTTATGCTGCTAAAAGATATTGTTCGTGAAGTCGACATGGTGCTTGTCATGGGAGTCAATCCTGGTTTTGGCGGACAGAAATTCATCGAGAACACAGTGGAAAAAGTACGCGAACTGCGCGAACTTATCACCCAAACCAGTTCAAAAGCATTGATAGAAGTGGATGGTGGTGTCAATCTAGAAACCGGTGCCCGCCTTATGAAAGCTGGAGCCGACGTTCTTGTAGCAGGAAATGCTGTTTTCTCTGCGCCTAGCCCAGAAGAAATGATTCACGCATTGAAAAACTTGTAAAGCTAACAGTTCTTGTTCATTGCTGCCCTACAACAGCACCCTTTTCTGCGACTGTTGTTGCCGCTAGTCATAGGAATTGTATGTGGAGACGCTTTTCCGCATGCAGTTCCTATGATTGTATGCCTAGGAATCATGGTTCTTCTGGCCTTTCTCCTTCCTGTCTGTTTCTTCATGAATTGGAAATACTGGTTCGGAGGTTTTCTGTTCCTATTAATCATTACTACAGGTTACACTCTAGCAGCCCGCCAGTTGTCAGACACGGCATTCCCGATTTCTAACCGTCCCGTCATTTATCAAGTAACAATCAACCAAACACCAGAAAACAAAGCTCGCAGCACCCTTTGCCCAGCCGTCGTCACATTGACTTCCTCCAAAGACTCGGCTTTAACTAGTGTCCATAATCATCCGCAGGTTCTACTCTACTTTCAGCAAGATTCTATAGCCGCTACTCTGAAACGAGGTGATCGTCTATGGATACATGCTCGCATCGCTCCTCCATCCAATAAAGGTATTCCCCACGAATTTGACTATGCACTCTTCTTACAGCGCCGTGGCATCAGCGGAACGTCTTTCATACCTTCAGGACATTGGCGAAAAGCCGGCCATGATTCCTTACGGACTTTTAGACAAAAGGCAGCCGATCATCAGGAAAAGATTGTCAATCTCTATCGCAAATTGGGCTTCCAAGGAGACGAACTGGCCATACTTTCTGCCCTGACCGTAGGCGACAAAGATGACCTAAGCGAAGATATTATCGAGACCTATTCGATAACAGGTGCCAGTCATGTATTAGCATTATCAGGCCTACATATCGGCTTCCTGTATGCACTGTTATGGTTTCTGACAGCCCCCATTTGGAAGCGCTTCCGATACTTAAAACTTCCGTCATTAGCCCTGATCATCATTCTTTTATGGGGATTTGCCTTTCTCACGGGATTATCCCCTTCCGTAGTACGTTCCGTCTGCATGTTTTCCATACTGACCTTATCCCATCTCCAACCTGAGAAATCCATCTCGGCCAACACACTGGCCGCAACTGCTTTTTTCATGCTGATCATCCACCCTATGTGGCTATTCGACGTAGGCTTCCAGCTCTCTTTTGCAGCCGTAACTTCCATCCTGATGTTTTATTCCAAATTGAACCGTCTTTATCGCAGTAGATATTGGCTTATCCGTAAAATCTGGAGTCTGATGAGCGTGTCCGTTGCGGCGCAAATAGGGACAGCCCCTCTAGTTATCTTCTATTTTGCACGTTTCTCAACACATTTTTTACTCACCAACCTATGGGTTATTCCCATGGTATCTTTCATTCTCTATGCTGCAATCATCCTATTATTACTTACACCTTTCGAGCCTTTACAAACCCTCATAACACCTTACATCGAAAAACTCATACAACTACAAAACAATGTTCTTCAGCAAATCGAGCTGTGGCCATACGCCTCTTTCGACCATCTCTATTTGGATGCCTGCGAGGTCTTTCTTATATATCTGATATTATTACTATTCTACCGTTTTCTAGAGCTCCGCATACCAACCAATGCTTACGCCTTGCTAAGTACTCTACTGATATTCAGCATCTATCACACAGCTATACTCGTCCGTCATACTCCATCTCCAGGCATTGCTTTCTACAACATTCCAGACTGTCCTTCAGTACACTGTCTGTCAAATGGACCACAATCATGGCTCGTATGCTCTGACAGCATTCCTCGCACAAACTGGCTCTGTCAATCATTGGCCTCCCATTGGAATAGCATGAGACTAAACGCACCTATAGTTTTGACCCAACAATACAACAACCTTCCCATCCTTCTAGAAAATAACATTCTGACTTACAAAGGAAAACGTATTTGTTTGCTTAATCATAATCGTTGGAATACGAGAACAGCTGAACATCCTCTTCCTATTGATATCCTTTACATTTCTCATTGCTATCGAGGTGGTATCAATGAACTTACCTCCTTGTTCCACATTCAAACTGTTATTTTGGATGGTTCTCTTTCCAATTACTCAAAAAAAATCATAACAACTGAGTGTCTGCAATTAGGCATCAGCTATCGATTGCTTGATCAAGAAGGATACATACACATTCCTTTGAAGTAAATTCTTCTTTTTGATTATTTTCTCCTATTCCTGCCCTTTATCCGCCTATTTGCTTGCAAAAACAAGTAATTTCATTTCCTATATCATAAGAACAATATTTACATTTCCACAGAGACTCAAACCATCCATACATTACTGATTTACAATAGCTTATATTCTCATTCCGTTATCTGCGAAATAACGGAAAAAAAGACAGGTAAAACCTAATAAAAAAGCATGATAATAATTTGATAAAGGCAGGCGAAAACAGTAGAAAAACAACATAGGAACTCATATTGACTCAAAATAAAAAAGAACCATTAATCAAACCAGAAAGGGCAAAGAAGAAAAGAAAAACAGAAAAGCAAAAAGCAAATTAAAAATGAGAAACTCTATTACTTACTTAATTTTTTAAATTTATAAATTTAAATTTTTGTATTATGAACAAGAAGTATTTAAGTGTAGTCCTGTTTGGCGCCTTAATGCTGGGCACAGCAGGAACGTTCACCGGATGTATCGACAACGATGAACCTGCAGGTATCGAAGAGCTCCGCGGCGCGAAAGCTGAATTGCTGAAGGCCAAAGCTGCCGTAGAGCAAGCGAATGCAGCTTACAGACAAGCTGAAACAGCTTGGATGCAGGCAAAAGTTCAGGAACAAGAATTGTTGAACAAGGGTATTGAATTGGGTAACCAGAAATTAGAGCTGGAGCTTAAAGTTCAAGAAGCAAAGACTGAAGCTGAAATTGCTTATTGGCAATCTCAATTGGAGCAGACAAAAGCTGAATTGGAAATCAATAAGGTTAAGTGGGAAGCTTTATTATTACAAAGCAAGCAGAACTTGGCTTATGTACAACAAGCTTACGACAATGCAATGGCTGCTATTGAGGCTTCAAAATTAGTTTTATCTAAGGAGGAATTGACTATTTTGGAAGCTGCTCAAGGTAGAGTGGAAGCTTTAGCTGGTAAACTTGAAACAGCGCATAAAAATTTAAATGATACAGCTGAGGCATTGAATAAGCTGTTAACTGCAGATAGCAGCAATCCCAATTTGGTTACAGAAGCCGAACTCTTAAACAAAATCGAAGAAAAGCAGATTGCTTTGGATAGCAAGAATTTGGAAGTAAGCAAAATTGAGGAACTGATTGCAAAGAATATTGATACGTTCGAAGGCTGGGAAGCTGAAGTAAAAGACTTAGAGGCTAAAATAGCTGCCCAAGATACTCTTTTGGCTCAAATTCGTATTGAAAGAACAAAAATTCAAGAATCTCAAGAAGCTAAAGATGCGTACAAAGCTTGGCAAGACGCAGCAAATGCTCGCTATAAAGCAGAACAGGAACAAACCGATGCATATGCTGGTAAAAAAGTGAATAACGTAAGCTATACTTTCAAACTTGATAAGTTCTCTTATAATGTTGCTTCCAACCTTGCTTTGACAGAAGTGCTGGATGCAACTAATACAGGCGATGTAAAAACAGACTATTACAAAAACGGAGTGTTTGCTTATGGAGATGAATCATATACGCAAAATGACTACATTAACAATAAGGGCACTGCAACAGAGTCTGCATTAAAAGAAATGCTTGCTTTAGTTAATGCAGTACCAGGACGTGCTGCGGAAGATCTTGCATGGGTTAATCTGGATTTGAACAATGAGAAAAAGAATTTAACTGCTGCAGAAAATGACTATGATAAAGCATTTGAAGCATGGGAGAAAGCTGTAAAAGACTATAAAGATGGAAAGACTTATACCGAAGACCAATTTAATATCGCTGTAAGCCAAATGAAGGGTATTCTTCAGGATATTAAAGATGGTGACTATGAAGGTAGTGACGATGTCAAAGTTGCTGCTCAAAAAGCTGCATACAATGAATATATTACTTTCCGTCAAACTATGACAGATAATAAACAGAATAATCAACCTGCAACCTTACCTGCAACTATTACAGATTACAAGACTTTGAAAGCTGCACTTGATGCTGGTAGTGTTGACAGTTATGTGCCTGCTGCTTATAATCCGGTTGATCCTGAAACTGCATTAATGACAGCTTCTAAGGCTGCATTTGGAGAAAAAATGTATATGTTTGATGGAAAGCCGCGTTTGACAGAACCTAGTGCTAGTGAAATAGCTGAAGCAAAGAAAGACCTTGACTTCCAAGTAATGGATGTAGATGACTATAGTGCTAAATATGGCGCAATGGGTAAAGTTTGGTTCTATGAAGATAAAGTCAACTATTATACTCAGATAATCGAACAAGCCGAGGCTATTCAGAATTTGAAAGCAGCATTGACAGCACAGCAAGATGCAGTAAACAAGCAGATTGCTGCAAATACAGCATCACTTGTTCCATTTGCAGAGGCTGTAGAAAAAGCAAAAGAAGCAGAAGTTGCAGCTATGAATGCACACGATGCATTATATGCTGACATCAATGCAGAAGAAGCTAAAGTTACAGCAACCAGAACTTCTTATGTAAATATCAAGGCTGCTATTGAGAAGGAAATAGCTGATATTGTTGATTATGACAATGTAACAATTACAGATAAAACAGTTGAAGGCATTAAGCAGGCTTTGGCTGAAGCTTTGAATGGCGCCAAGGAAGATGTTGTAGAAGCAGAACAAGATCTTGCAGCTGCACAGAAGGAGCTTGAACTCTTTAAAGCTGGTGAATATACTCTTCAATATGCTATCGAAAAAGCACAAGCTGAGTTAGAACGTGCACAGGCAAGATTTGACGAAGCACAGGCCATTTACAAGATGGCTCTGGAAGACCTGAACGCTCTGATTGCAAAATTTACAGCAGCTTCTGAACAACCCGCTGCATAACTAAAGATTAAACTAGATTGACAATGATCAAAAAACTTTGCACATTACTTTTGCTTGCTACTCTGTCTGCGCCCTTGCTGGCGCAGACAGCCAGCAGCAATGGTGAAGGTGTGATTTTTGCTCCCCAAAAAGGTCAGTGGCAGGTGTCCATGTTCCTGGGAGGTGGCAACAAGTTCTACAACGAGAACACCACCTATCTGCTTCCCCGGTTCACCAACACGTCCGGTGAAGTGGGACTTCCCAACGGAGGTTCATTGGAATCGGGAGATCTGAGCACCTACCTGCAGATCGACGGTTTGAACGGCAACAACCTGACCAACATCATCGGTTTCGAGGGTAAGTATTTCCTGTCCGACTGCTGGGACATCAACCTGCAGTTCAGCATGGATATCAACCTGACACCGAAGAAGGACTATATAGAAGGCGAAGCTACTGTTCCCGACATGATTATCCCCGCGCAGAAGTATATCAATGCGCAGGCCACCAACAACTGGTATGTGGGAGTCGGTTCGAACCGCTACTTCAAGGTGAGCAATCCTCGCATCCACCCCTATTTGGGTGCCGCTCTGGGTTTCCAGATGGCACGTATTGAGACAAGTGAACCTTATACAGGTGAAACCTACGCCGACGGAGAGGACGAAGGCGACGACGAAGTGGGCTCAGGCCTTCCTACCCAAGTCTACCTTTCCGGCAGCCGCGCCGGCCAGATGTTCGGCATCAAGGCAGCTGCAGTGGCAGGCATCGAATACAGCCTTGCTCCGGGTCTGGTGCTGGGCTTCCAGATGCAACCCGTGGCCTACCGCTACGATGTCATCCAGATCTGTCCCAAAGGTTTCGACAAGTACAACGCATCACACCACAATATCAAACTCTTTGATATGGCTGTGCTGAAGCTGGGTATAAGATTCTGACGCAGATCCGTTTTGCGCTAAATAAACTAACTGAAAAGGCCGTTCCGCTAAAGCGTTTTTAGCCGGACGGCCTTTTTTCAACTGAAAGGACATGAATAAAAGAAACACTTATTTCCCACTGTCTATCCTATGTCTGGTGGCGTCTCTGGCAGTCTGCCTGACTTCGTGCTCATCCACTCCAGGCTGTCGCGTCGACGGCACTGTACGCGACAAGGCCTATGACGGAAAGACGGTCTACCTGTGTGAGACCTACGGCCAAACTGTGGTAGATAGCACCTTGGTCAGCCATTCCTCGTTCAGATTCAATTTGGACGGGCTTGCCCAGGATGTCTACCTGCTGAAACTGAAGGTCACGCCCGATGATCTTTTTCCCATCACACTTCCCGTTGTGGCCGAGAAAGGCCGGATCAGGGTGGCGCTTGGAGAGATTGTATACACCTCTGGGACCCCCTTGAACGATGTCACTCAAGACTTTCTTTTGGCTGTGGACCGCTATAGCGACAACATGCAGAAGATCAGGCAGGAGAAGACGCCCGAAGAGTTGCGTGCAGGCTTCAGCGAACTGCTGGAAGGCTTTATCCTGCAGAACAAGGACAACTGCATAGGCCCTTATATCTGCCGCAGCTACAGCACCCGGCTAACGCCCGAGGGACTTGCCAGAATCAAGGAACAGGCAGGGGAGAATTTCATGGAACAAAAGAACGATTGACAACCCAATAAACACTAAAGGATTATGAGAACGAAACATGCCATTATCGCTACCCTGATGCTCTGTATGGGCATGGGTGCACATGCACAGGAGACCGAGAACAACTGGTTCATCCAGGGACAGTTGGGAGCATCCTATTCGCTGGGAGATGCCGGATTCGGCAAACTGCTAGCGCCTGCGGGACAGATTGCAGTCGGCAAGTATTTCAATCCCACGCTAGGAGCCCGTCTGGCCATCAGCGGCTGGAGCGGAAGAGGGGACAACGGGAACAACCGACCCGCCTACGGCTTCTATTACGGTGCCGCTACGGTGGACGGACTGCTCAACCTGAGCACCTTGTTCTGCGGGAAGAACCCCGAACGCTTCTTCAACACCCGCCTCATTGCCGGTGTGGGCTACAATCAGACGTTCGACGAAGGCGCCAGCAGCTTCATGGGCCGTCTGGGACTTCAGGCCAGTTTCCGCCTAAGCAAGGCTTTCGATTTCAATGTGGAGGCGCTGGCCAACGGCGTAACCGACCGCTGGAACCGCAAGGACGACCATAACTTCGACTCCTACTACAATGTGCTAGTGGGTATCACCTATAAGTTCGGCACCGGATTCAACTGGAAATGTCCCGAGTGCAAGCCGGTGGTCTACAAGAACAAGAATACTAAATACAACGATGCCTACGTCAAGTCGCTCAATGACAAAATCAACGAGCTCAAGAGACAAATTGCAGAACACAAGTGTCCCGAACCGGAACCTTGTCCAGAAGTGAAGGAGACAACTCCGGGCATCAAGAGCCACGTGTCTTTCGGCCTGTCCAAGACGGCTGTCACTGAAGACCAGCAGATCAATATCCTGGCCATTGCTGACTACATGAAGCAGTATCCCGAATCGAAAGCTACCGTTACCGGTTATGCCGACAAAGCGACAGGAACGGATAAAATCAATGATGAATTGGCAGCCAAGCGTGCCGAAAACGTGGCCAACGAACTGGTCAACCGTTACGGTATCAGTCGCGACCGCCTGACTGTGGTGAGCAAAGGAGCCCGCATCCAGCTGTTCCCGACGAACGACTGGAACCGTGTGGTCATCATGATTGCAAAATAAGATATATCCAAGTTCAAATAGAAAAAGCGGCTGACAGGGCCGCTTTTTTAGTTCTCGCATGTAGCTCCTGGAGACATAGGTACGTAACACCTCAATTCTTGATGTAAACAATCTTCGTAATGCGAGCCTAAAATAGGAAAAAGCTGTTAACATTTTAAATCAGCAAATTCTCACGCTCTTAAATCTTGCATTTTCAGAATGTCTTTACAGTATATCACTGTTTATCAACAACTAATAAATATTCTATGGTAAGATTTTTTAAGCTCAACGCTCACGACCGTCACTATGGCCCCCTTGTCGAGCGAGAATTTTCTTATCAAAAATCAAATTGTAAAATATAATAACCAATAAGAAAAGTTTGTAAGGATTTCCCGTTCCAATGTTTGCAGATTCTTCATCGTGTAAGGAAGTTGTATCAAAATAGAAACAGATAGAATGTCATCCCATACTTTTTAGTTTTCACCCTCTTTCACGTCATTCTGCTTTCATTGAAAAATCTTACATCAGGTTTTTACAGAAAACATATCGGATATAGCCCAAAACGGCCTGAGAAGTAGTTTCGCTCGACAGGACGTCCAAGGGATGAATGTGAGCGTTGAGCTTAAAATAATCATACACCTACCTGTTCCTGCCATTGGCTACATGAGCGCCGTAACTACCTACTTTAGCGTGCCAAACATCCACTTTGGCGGCGTAACTATGGACTTGAGAAGTCTCAGCACTATGAATAGTAACTGGCCGAGGGATGGTTTCATATTTTTCACGGCCTGTCTATCCACTTTAAAAACAAAATCGCCGTTGTATCCTTCACGCCTTCACGGCGTTGCAAAATATTGTAACACAATGAAATAAGGTGAAAGATGTGAATCTGTTCATCCTTCACGTACTTAAATGCCAAGCATGGCAGAGGGTTGTATATTCAATATGCGGCAAAGAAGCCTTGCAATTCGCAGCGTCGGTTCCGAACGGCCCGATATATAGTCGTTTATACGGGAGGGACTGATACCAATTTCGTAGGCAAGTTGTTTTTGCGTCATACCTTTTTCTTCCAGAGAAAGCTCTATAAGCTCCGCTACCGTCGGCTTTTCTATCGGATAATGCTCTTTCTCGTAAGCAATCACGATGTCGGACATCATGCTGAGTTCCACGGCGTTTTTGTCGTTGGCGGGCGTGTTGTCATCGACTAACGGCAAGAGTTCTTCCACTCTTTCCATCGCAAAATCATATTGTTCTTTGGTAATCTTGCTCATATTGTTTCCTTTTAAATGGTTGAACAATCCAACATATCATACTCTTCATGTGTGCAAACCTTTCGGATGAATATGTAACCGATTGTAAACTTCACTACTACGACCAGCCTATAGTTGTTTCCTTTGATATTGAATACATAATGCTGGTTGCCTACATAATCTGTTGCAGGAAAATCCACTTTGATTTCCGAAAGATTTTTCCAAGATGCTTTTTCTGTGATATCATACCACCGTTCCAGGGCAACCCGGGAGTCTTCCCTCCCTTTGGTTTCATAGAATTCTTTCAACTTTTTATGTGATACAATTCTCATATTTCCTCTTTCTTTGATACAAAGGTATATAATCAATTCGGAATTCCAAAATATTAGCAGCCGATAATTCGATATTTCAGGATACACAGGTGATGATTGAGGTATTTAAGTCGCTGTACGGATGCGCATGGGTTGTGAAGAATGGCGGATCTACCAGCCGGTATAGCCTGCTGTTGTTTTTCCAGTCAGGAAAAACTTTTTTTCTAGTTAGGGAAAAATGATTGGATAGTTAGAGAGAAAATAAATGGACGATATACAAAAAAGAGCGGCCCGAGGGTCGCTCTTTTTATAGAGTAGAATAATTGGAATTATTCAGCAGTGCTAGGCTTAACTGTTACAGAAACTGCAGCCTTCTTAGAGTAGCCCCAGATATCGGTAACGGTAATATTAACGTTTTCAGTTGCTTCATAACCAGCATTTGCAGGTTTAACAATGATGTAACCTTCGTTGACGCCCTTATCATCTTTCGTTGCAGGGAAACCTTCAGTTGTTACATCACCATTCTCATCAACAACTTTGAATACGTTTGCATTAGCAGAAGCAAATGCAACATTGTCAATATACTCACTTGAGTACTCAGTTGCTACGCCGTCAGTACCAAATCCAGCATCCATGAATACCTTGTAAGCAACGTTTGCATAAGTTGTAGCCTTGAAGTCGCTTTCCTTAACCAATGCAGTACCATCGGCTGTAGCCACTACAGAAACACCGGCAGCGTTAGCAGCAACTACATTACCTTGCTCGATCGGGCTCATTACGTCCAAAGTGAAGGCATTAGCGGCAAGTTCTTCATCGCTGTAATCATAGATACCTAAGTATTTAGCATCGTCGATTATGATTTGGATAGGTGTATGGTAAGCCTTGGCGTTATCCAGTAATTTAATTGCAACATCCTTACTAGTCTTGTTGGACAGTTCTGCATAATTGTTATCAACAAGAGTATTACCAATCTTCTGAGTCGGATCAATTGCAAACGTGATAGCAGTGTTAACAAATGCTTGATCGAAGTTCTTGAATGCGTGGTGGAATGCATAACCAGAAATTCTCTTATTTTCTGTATTTGTTCCAAGATTATCTTCCGTATTCATGTAAGCCTTACCATTGGAAGTACCACCGAATACAACCTGTTCCTTAACCAAAACATTGGACAGAGCCGGGATAGACAGTGTGAACGGAACTCTTACTACATTCAGTACTTCACCATTAGCATCTTTGAAAGTCAGCTCTTTGTAGTAGCTGTCAGTCAAGCTATATGCTGTCCGTGCAGCCGCATTAGCATCAATCGTAACCTTAGTGATATCCTTAAGAGTAGACTTATCGAAGCTATATGTGATAGCGTCTGAAATCTTAGTAGCCTTACCTGTCTGTGCACTTACTTCATAAGTAGCTTGAACAACCTCTGTTACATCAGCCTTCCACAACGTTGTACCGTTGGTTCCAAGTGCATCAAACATCGGAGTCAGGTCATAAGTTGCAGTGTTCTTAGACGGAGTAGCATACGGCTTGATTTCAATGTTCTGAGATGCCAAAGTGGTTACATCAGCCAATGTCTGAGTTGGCTTAACTGTGATTACATCAGTCTTAACCTCACCATTCAAAGTTACATAATGAACAGTAACATCGAATTCTGTAGTCGTAATTTCGTCAGCCAGTTTACCAACCTTGAAGCTTACACCATTGATATCAGTAATGCCCCAACGCAAGATGGTTGCGTCTGCAATATCCAAATGGGCATCATAAACATATACAGGCGCATCGAATGTAAAGGTCAGCGTCTGTCCTACAGGTACTTTTACCGGTTCAGTAGCAACACTGATACCATTCAGCGCCTCAACATTAGCATCCATGTTTACCTGTAAATTCTTGAATGCCAAGTTATAAGTGCTGGTAAAGCCGTCTGCTTCCTGAAGAGCATAAGCAATCGATTTGCTTCCCACCTCAAATTTAGCTTTATATGCTGCATCGTCTTTATAAGTTTCTCCCTCATTAGCAGAAGCAGAAACGGTCCACAAACCATTAGCAGAAGCATCAGCACGAGTAAGCAAACCAGTGAAGGCTTTGGGAGTTCCTAATGTAATAGGAGCCTCGCTCAGCTGAGAATTAACCATTTTGAAAGAGAATTGGCTTGCGTCCAAAGCAGCCGGAGCCACACGGATTAACAAATCTGAATTTGTCAATGTAGACAAAGCCTGTCCTTTTACCAATTTTTTCACACCAGCCTCTTTATTCCAAGCTGCTGCGGCACTTAAGATATTATCATCAACGATTGTGAAACTATAATTGATAGTAGCCTCATTCCAAGCATTTATCATTGAATAAGAGCCGTTAGCCTCTTTTTGAATTTGTCCAAGGATTTCTACTTCTGTAATCGTAGTCGGAGTCTTCGGCAGTTTCACTGTTGTGTAAGTAGAACCAGCTTTATCAGCAGCTACATTCAGTTCGTAGTAGTTACCCATGTCTACTACATAAGCCTGTGCACCCTTTGCAGAAATGCCGGTGTCTGTAGCATCATACTGTTGAGTTTCTTCATTCCATTCGTAAACCACCCAGTTTCCGGTAGTTTCGCTAATAGAAGGAGACTTTGCATTGACTCCGTCATTACCTGCTGCGCCAGGCTGGCCAGCTGCACCGTCTTTTCCTTCAGCACAAATGCCAGTATCTACACCGTCGATGATCCAATTCTTGGTGGTTTCATCGATCTCGATAGTTACTTTGTCACCCTTGTCACCTTTAATGGTCTCAATTGTGCTGGTACTGTTGTCATTCCAGGTGATCACGATGCCATCACCTTCTTTAGTGATGTTGGTAACATACTTACCTGCGTCAACTTGTGCTTGTAAGGCTTCCAAGTCTGCCTTGATACCATCTACTTGCTCCTGCAAGTTGTTGATGTCATCGTCGTAATCCTTACAAGACGTGAACGTCCCTGTCGTGCCCAGCATTAAGGCTCCGAACAGGATCACACTTAAATACTTTTTGTTCATAATAAAAAATTTAAATTTATAAATTTAAAAAATTAAGTAAGTAATTGAGTTTCTCATTTAATTCCAGTCTTTTTCTTTTCTATTTGCCTTGTTTCTGTTTAAGCTTTTTGTAAGTTATTATCATGTATTTTTCAGTCTAGTTTCTAAGGCTTTTAATCCGTTATTTCGCAGATAATCGCTATCGGTTATAAACACCTATAAGACAGATGGTTATACCGCACAATCTTTAAACGACAGGGAAAAACAAAGGAAATAATGAATGAAAATGGAAAAAAAGCAAAGATAAAACAAGCTGGAAGCAGGGAGTAAAATTATTCCACACAGAACAAATCTTCATGTACTGCCAGGAAAAGAAACACTCATAAAAAATACGGAACTCGTAACAGGCAATTAACACGAGTCATGACCATAGATATAGATTGTATATTTATTATAAATTAGGGAAATCGGGGAATAAAGAGGAATAGAGCGGAAAAAATTTGCGGGAGAATAAAAAATACCTTATTTTCGCATTGAAAGTAACATCATAAGCAGTATGGAAATTCCAGGTGGTGATAGCATTCAGCCTCACCCATATATATACCATTGACAACAAATTCTTCTGAAAATGCCAAACATCTTATCTTCCCCAAATATGCTTAATAATTTATGGACAGACACCATCGCCAAACAACGTCTGTATGAAATCTCTACCCAAACAAGAGCGACTGCCGAAAATACCACTTTCGGCATGATTGACACATGGACTTTCATTTTTGCCCTCTTGGGAGCTGTTATAGGAATCGCCTCCCTGTGGTATACCTACAAAACATACCAATCGCAGAAAGAAACAGCGAACAACACACGCTTGTTAACGTTAGACGCACAACGGGACCTTTTCATGGACTTAGTACGCCATTTATACCGGAACTTAGTGGTCACTTATGCCATAAAAACGAAACTGAATGATTGCCATTTTAAAAAGTATCCTTCTGAAATCCATCTCCTGAAACTGAAAGTACCTGTAGAAGATATTCATTTGGAAGTATTTTCCGATGACAATAAAAATTACACGTACATGAACAATCTCTGTTTGCTATTCCGCAACTATAACATGGAAATCGACGTAGCCATCAAGCATTTTTGTAACAAAGAGATGGACAATGAAATAAAAGAGAATGATATAAGTACCCTGATAATCAAACCCGGACTGATTTCTTACAGGATTTTAGACGCCTTGGTACATGTCGACAAAAGGTTGAACATAAAAAAAGTATGTGAGGAAGCTATCGACATTATAAGACAATCACACGAAAAAAACATCAGTGAAAACAGGTTCTGTACTCCTTGGAATGGAGAATATAAGGAATATGATGCTCATGGAGATAAATTTGTAACCAATATATTCTCTTTAGTCTATGGAAATGAGGCACAACATTTCTTCACCGAACTGTTTAACCAAGACGCACGCATTGAATGTGGCAAGAATTCAGCCAACGGAGAAAAAATTAGCATGATTGATTTTTCCTAAAACAACCATCGCACAAGCCTTATCTTATCAAAAAAAAGAGCTAACTTTACGCCCGCAACAAACTTGTCAGCAATAAATAAAAAGAAGATATATATGGCAAAAGAGAAAATCATCCTCACAGGCGACCGCCCAACTGGACGCCTGCACATAGGCCACTACGTGGGCTCACTACGCCGACGCGTGGAACTGCAAAATGCCGGAGATTACAAAGATATGTTTGTCTTCATAGCCGACGCACAGGCCTTGACAGACAACATGGAGAATCCGGAAAAGGTGCGTCAAAATGTCATCGAAGTGGCATTGGATTACTTGGCTTGCGGACTGGATCCGACAAAGAGCACACTCTTCATCCAATCGCAGATACCGGAACTGTGTGAACTTTCGTTCTACTACATGGACCTGGTAACCGTATCACGCCTGCAACGCAATCCGACCGTAAAGACCGAGATTCAAATGCGTAACTTTGAGGCAAGTATCCCCGTAGGCTTTTTCACCTATCCCATCAGCCAGGCTGCTGACATTACGGCTTTCAAGGCTACTACTGTACCTGTAGGTGAAGACCAGGAACCTATGCTGGAACAGGCTCGTGAAATCGTACGCCGCTTCAACTACATTTACGGCGAAACACTGGTAGAACCGGAAATCCTGCTACCGGACAATGCCGCCTGCCTGCGTCTGCCTGGAACGGACGGTAAAGCGAAAATGAGCAAAAGTCTGGGGAACTGCATCTACCTGAGTGACCCCGCTGACGAAGTACAGAAAAAAATACGCAGCATGTATACGGACCCGGATCACTTGCGTGTACAAGATCCTGGTAAGGTGGAAGGCAATACCGTATTTACTTACCTCGACGCATTCTGCCGCCCCGAACACTTTGAACGCTATCTGCCGGATTACCCCAATCTCGACGAACTGAAGGCTCACTATCAGCGTGGCGGTTTGG
>ENA-OOXJ01000431-OOXJ01000431.1-human-gut-metagenome-genome-assembly--contig:-NODE-431-length-36184-cov-2.819536_pt1 | contig 36184 bp, 18 predicted proteins | sample MGYA00241587_ERZ501343 | MGnify/ENA primary metagenome ERZ501343 (study PRJEB25962, sample SAMEA2042918) | human gut metagenome | biome: human gut; feature: human-associated habitat; material: faeces... | reverse complement strand
ACAGATTTGAATTTGTTCGGCATGGCTATTTCCGCTGAGCTGTTCCAGTCTTTGAACCCGATTTTCGTTGTATCTCTGACACCGGTCATCATGGCTGTCTTTGCAGCACAGCGTGCCAAGGGTAAAGAGCCTTCCACTCCGCGGAAGATTGCCATCGGTATGGGTATTGCTGCCACCGGCTTCCTTATAATGGCTATCGGTTCTTATGTAAGCAACTTGCCGATGCACAAGGATATAATCGCTTTGGGTACCTCTCCGGTGAAGGTGACTCCGCTGTTGCTGATGGTTACCTATCTGATATTGACTGTTGCCGAATTGTACATTTCTCCGTTGGGCATTTCATTCGTGTCCAAGGTGGCTCCTCCCAAATATCAGGGTATCATGCAGGGCGGTTGGCTCGGCGCTACTGCCATTGGTAATCAGTTGCTCGTTATCGGTGCTATCCTTTACGAAAGTATTCCTATCTGGATGACGTGGACGGTATTTGTAGTAGCGTGCTGCATTTCCATGTTCACCATGCTGTTCATGCTGAAATGGCTTGAAAAGGTGGCGAAGTAATCGGAAACGAAAGATAAAACTAAAGGCTGCGCAGTTCATTACGAACATTGCGCAGCCTTTAGTTTTTGGAGGGCTTTTAATGCCGGGACTCAGATTTCCAGTCCCATGATGTAGTCATTCATGTAATATCCGTTTCCTATCGGGAAATCCCCTTCACGGAGTTTCCGCATTCCCATATGTTCGTAAAACTGCAGTGCCTTGTTGTTACGGTTCACATTCAATTCCATCAGACAAGGGCCGGGATGCACTTCCTTGATGTACTTGATGGCCTCACGGAAAAGGAAGCTTCCGCAGTGTGTTTTCTGGAAGTAGGGCAGCACATAAATCTTCTGGAGGTGGAAGAGGTCTTCGCCTTCGGGCTGGACGGATACGTAGCCCGCTGCTTCGCACTCTTCGTAGGCCAGCAGGTAGACGTGGCCTTCTTCTTCCATCTGCTTGCGGATGTTTTCGGGGGAATACATCCAGTCCATCATGTAATCAATCTGTGCTGGGGTCAGGATGTCTTTGTAGGTTTCAGGGAAAACTTGCCAAGCCAGCTTGTTGATGAGCTGGCAGTCGGCAGTATCTGCTTTTCGAATGGTAAACATTGCGTGTTTGTATTTTAATGGTTCGACAAAATGTGTTCTCGGTTGTTAGATTATAGTTGTTCCAGCGTTTCCAGATCCACTTCGATAGCAGCGGGATAGAGGCGCTGCGGGTCAAAGAAGGTAGCACAACTGTTCACCAGATGCTTCACGTCGGGTTTTACGTGGCCTTTGAATGCAGTGCGTCCGTTGACCGTCAGTGTGACTGGCTTGTCTAGGTCTACTAGTTCGGAGCAGAGATAGATCGTTACCTTTCCTCGCTGGGCAGGTTGGTACGTTTTAGCGAATTTCAGTTCAATACCCCATTGCGGATCGATTTCTGTAGTGCGGTAGGTCACTTCGTCAATGGCCAATGAAATCTGGTTGTTTTCAATGTCCAGTGTGTAGCGGGTGCGTGTATTGCTGTCGGCATTCGAACGTTGCTCCACGCGTAGGTTGTAGAATCCCTGACGGTAGCGTCCGTCCATTTCGAAGTTCTCCCAACAGAAGTGTTTGGGGTAGGGATTGCGGACATGTTGTTTCAGCCAGGGAGTAGTGGGTGAGTAGTCGATGTGATGTCCGCGACCGGGGATCAGTTCTATCCAGTGCTTATAGCGGTCGGGATAAAGATGTTGTAAGCTGTCCAGCGCTTCGGCGGTGTAACGGGTGAGACGGTCGCGGTAGAAGCCTTTGTCTTCAGCACCTGTGCGGAGGGAGAAAGCTGTGTTGCTCAGGTTTTCGGCTGGAGCGTTCTTCAAGGGTTCGCCGCCTGCCATAGGACCTGCGGCCGCCCAATAGTCGGCATAGAACGAGGCCAGCCGCTGGCTGCCGTAACCACCTTCAGAGATGCCGAATACGTAGATGCGGTCGGGATTGATCTTTTCAGACAGCAGCGCCTGACGAAGGAGTTTTTCCCAGGCGTATTGTTTGGCGCGTTGATACCAGCGGTAGTAGGTACCTTCGTTGGGTATCTGTGGGATGAAGTAGATGGAAGGTGCATCGTCAAAGCGGCTGCATATCTTCAGTCCGGTAGCCCATTCCTGTGCTTTGGGGCCTGAGCCGTGAAGGTAGAGGAACAGAGGTAGTCGTTGTTCAGTGCTTGTTGATTCAGCCGTTTTCTTCCATCCCCAGTAGAAATTCAACGTGGCATTTGGTTCCAATTCCTGGGGCAGCTTCCAACTGCTTGCCGATTGATCTGAGAGGGGGGAGAGAGCAGGTAATTTTTCTTCTTTGAAAGCTTCATTGGATTCCTTCCATAGTTGCCATACAGCCTGCTTCATGTCGTCTGTTTCTTTCCATTTCATACGGATGGTTGTACTGAAAGTGATTGTATCATCTTTCAGTCGCTGGTCGAAAAAGGAGGTTATTTCTTTCCGATACTTTTCTTTCAAAGTCTGGTCTTCCTTTTGTGCCATAGCGGAGGAAAGTGTGCAGCAGGCTATTCCCAGGCACAGAATGTGTGTATAAGTCTTTCTTAATGGTAGGATCATTGTTTCTATAGATTAAATTTTCCTGCAAGGTATCAACATTTTCCGGGATGTGCAAACTGATACGATAAAAAGATGTTTTCTTTCTACTCCTCAATCCGTATGTATACAGATATTTTTTGCGTTAATATATACTAATATATAGTATTATGTAATGCAAGGTACTTATATTATACATATATTTGTGTCATACAAAATAAGTAAGTAAACTAAATGATTAAGAAGATAGAGTATGAATGTAGACAATGTAAAGTCGCAGATGCGTAAAGGAATGCTGGAATATTGCATTATGCTGTTGCTGCACAAGGAGCCGGCCTACGCTTCCGACATCATTCAGAAACTGAAAGAAGCCCGGCTGATTGTAGTGGAAGGGACACTCTATCCATTGCTGACGCGTCTGAAGAACGATGATCTGTTAGGATATGAGTGGATAGAATCGACACAGGGACCACCCCGGAAATATTATCGGCTGACAGTGAAGGGAGAGAGCTTCTTACAGGAGCTGGAGACTGCCTGGCAAGAATTGAACGAAACGGTGGAACATATTCGCCGAAATTAAAAATGAAAATAAATATTGGAAACTTTTAAAACAAACATATCACAATGAAAAAGACTTTGACTGTAAATCTGGGCGGAACGGTGTTCAACATCGATGAAGATGCCTACCGTCTGTTGGATAATTATCTGATGAATCTGAAGTCGCATTTCCGCAAGGAAGCTGGTGCGGACGAGATTGTAGACGATATCGAACGCCGTATTTCTGAATTGCTGGCCGAGAAACTGGCTGGAAATCGCCAAGTGATTACCTTGGGCGATGTAGAAGAAGTAATAGCACGCATGGGTAAGCCTGAAGAGATGGATGACGCTGACGGAGAGGAGAAACATACAGCGAGCAGTGGTGGAGGATATGGAGCCGGTTCATGGACACGGAACGAGGAGACAGTAAAGGTACGTCGCAGGCTGTTTCGAAATCCTGATGACAAGATGTTGGGAGGCGTGTGCAGCGGTCTGGCGGCTTATCTGGGCTGGGACACGACGTTGGTGCGTCTGCTGCTGTTCGTCATTCTGATTTTCGGTTACGGCACGCTGATACCTATTTATATTGTTTGTTGGCTGATTATCCCTGAGGCGCGCACAGCTGCCGAGAAGCTGAGTATGCACGGCGAGGCGGTAACGGTGGAGAACATTGGCAAGACGGTGACCGGAGGTTTTGAGCGGATGGCTGACGGCGTGAACAGCTACATGCGTTCCGACAAGCCTCGTACGATGCTGCAACGAATGGGTGATGCGCTGGTGACGCTGGCCGGATGGATTCTGAAAGTGGGACTGATTGTCCTGATTATTATCTGTAGCCCGGTGCTGTTTGCTTTAGGCATTGCGTTTGTCGCTTTGCTGTTTGCGGCTATCATGGTGGCTGTAGGCGGTGGAGCAGCTCTGTTCTCACTTTTCCCTACAATGGACTTTGTGTTGCCGGCTTCACCGTTTGAGGCCATTGCAATGTACATTGCCGGTATTCTGCTGGTAGCCATTCCGTTGTTCAGCCTGCTGCATGCCCTGTTCCGTAACCTGTTGAAATGGCAGCCTATGGCTGGTGGGTTGAAGTGGACGCTGCTGATACTCTGGATAGTCAGTGCGATAGTGTTTGCTTTGTGTTTCACGTTGGGAGGCTTGTCCTTCCCCGACTTCTATATGGGGCAGGAATATATGTCGGTGTGACGACAGCTGTTTATATCATATAAAAAAGAGGCATCTTTCGGTGCCTCTTTTTTTGTATGTATCCGTTTCTTATTTCTTCAGCCACTTGTCCAGCCACTCGAAGAATACGCGCTGCCACAGCACGCCATTTTGGGGTTTCAATACCCAATGGTTCTCGTCGGGATAGATCAGTAGTTCGGCTGGCACACCGCGCATCTTGGCGGCATCGAAGGCTGCCATGGCCTGGTTGGCCAGGATGCGGTAGTCTTTTTCGCCATGGATGCAGAGGATGGGCGTGTCCCACTTGTCTACGAACTTGTGCGGCGAGTTGGCGAAGGTGCGTTGGGCTGTGGCGTTGTCCTTCTCCCAGTAGGCACCGCCCATGTCCCAGTTGGCAAACCATTTCTCTTCCGTCTCCAGATATTGCATCTCCATGTTGAAGATGCCGTCGTGAGCGATGAAGGCCTTGAAACGTTTGTCGTGGTGTCCGGCCAGCCAATAGACGGAGAAGCCTCCGAAACTGGCACCTACGCATCCTAGGCGGTCCTTGTCGACAAACGGTTCCTTGGCCATTTCGTCAATAGCCGTAAAGTAGTCTTTCATGCACTGGCCTCCGTAATCACCGCTGATGGCCTCGTTCCATTCCACTCCGAAGCCCGGCAGGCCGCGACGGTTAGGGGCTACGATGATGTAGTCGTTGGCTGCCATGATCTGGAAGTTCCAGCGGTAGCTCCAGAACTGGCTGACGGGGCTTTGCGGGCCACCTTCGCAGAAGAGTAGGGTAGGATACTTCTTGTTGGGGTCGAACTGGGGCGGATAGATAACCCACGTCAGCATTTGCTTGCCGTCCGTGGTCTTCATCCAGCGGCCTTCTACGCGGCCCATGTCGAGCTGGTCGTAGATGTGCTTGTTTTCGGTGGTGAGCTGCGTGGCCTGCGCGAAGGCATCGCCTTTGCGCGTTTTGTCTACGGCATAGATTTCGTCGGCCATGCTCATGGAGTGGCGGGTGGTCATCAGCTTGTTGCCGCAGAGGGCGATGGAGCCGTAGTCGTGCATGCCTTCGGTGAGTTGTACTATCTGTTCGGGTTGGTCGAGGGCGATGTAATAGATTTGTTCTTCGCCGTGCCATACGCCCAGGAAGTAGATGCCTTTTGAATCGTCATTCCACACGAAGGAGTCAACGTTCGAGGGATAGGCCTGGCTGAGGAACTTCTTTTCGCCCGTCTGACGGTCCATGATGAAAAGGCGATTCCAGTCGGCCTCGTAACCGTCGCGCTCCATGCTTTGCCAGGCAATGTAACGGCCGTCGGGCGAGTATTGCGGATTGGTGTCATACCCTTTGTTATCTTCGGTGATGTTACGTGTCTGTTTGCTGGCCAGGTCGTAGATGTAGATGTCTGAGTTGGTGGAAATGGCATATTCCAGTCCTGTTTTCTTACGGCAGGTGTAGGCTACTTCTTTGCCGTCGGGACTCCAGGCCAGTTGCTCGATACCGCCGAAAGGCTTCATGGGGCTTTCGTAGGGTTCGCCTTCGAGGATATCCTTCACGTTGCTGATGGCCGATCCGTCGAAGTCAGCTACAAACGGATGGGGAGCGGTCGTTACCCATTCGTCCCAGTGCTTGTACATCAGGTCGGTGACGATGATGCCCGTCGTCTTGTCCAGGTCGGGATACTTGTCCTGCGTGCTGGGCACGGTCTTCACCTGGGCGATGAAGAGCAGGCGTTTCTCGTCGGGGCTGAAGGCAAAACCTTCGATGTCGCCTTCATAGTCGGTGAGCTGACGGCGTTCCGTTCCGTCAGGGTTCATTTCCCACACCTGGCTGCTGCCGCTTTCACTGCTCAGGTAAGCCAACTTGGTGCCTCCCTTGATCCAGGTGGGCTGGCCTTCGTGCCACGTCGTACGGGTCAGCTGCGTATTGGCACTGCCGTCGGCGTTCATCACGAAAAGTTCGGTATTGCTCTTGTTTTGGGGTACACTGTAGTAGCTCACGGTGTAAGCCACCTGTTTGGCGTCGGGCGAAGGGGTTACACTTCCGATGCGTCCCATGGCCCAGAGGGCCTCGGGCGTCATACGGCGGTTCTCGATGCGGATATCCGAACGTCCGATGAGGTCTGCATCGCCTTCTTTGGTGGCTTCGGACGAGCTGCCGCACGAAGCCAGTGTCATCACTGCTGACATAAGTAAAAGGTTGGTTGGTTTCATATAAATGTTTTTTCGTTATGATTGTCTGTCTGCAAAGGTATGCATTCGTCCTGAAAAAACATTGTTTTCCTCCGATTATTAGAACCATTCCCTGAAAGCAGGGACACGTGCCTTGCTGATGAGGACCTTTTCGTCGGTAGGGGGAGTGAGCTGGAGCACCATACGTCCACCAAACCACAGGCTGACGCCGGTAACCGCTTTGTGGGCCACGATATACTGGCGGTTGGCGCGGAAGAACTGGCGGGGATTGAGCTGTTCGGCCAGTTCGTCGAGTGTCTGCTGGAAGAGGAAGGTTTCGCCTGACAGGGTGACAGCCTTGACCGTTCCTCCATCAATGTAAAAGTAGCTGATTTGCTCCACGCCGATGGGCACGAAACGGTCGCCCTTTACAGGGACAAGGAAATGGGTTTTGTAGCTTTCTTCCCGCTTTAGGGCGCGCATCACGGCTTGCAGGTCGGTAGTCGGCTGGCTGGACGTGCCGATGTTTCCAAACAGATTCAGCTTGTCAACAGCCTTTTGCAGGTCGGTGCTGCCGATGGGTTTCAGCAGATAAGCGATGCTGTTCACTCGGAAGGCCTGTAGGGCATATTCGTCGTAGGCGGTGGTGAAGATGATGGGGCAGGTGATGTCCACATGTTCGAAGATGCCGAAAGCCGAGCCGTCGGCCAGATGGATGTCCATAAAGACCAGTTCGGGCATGGGGTGGGAGGCAAACCACTCCAGCGTACCGGTCACACTGTCTGTCTCGCCGACGATGTCAAAGTCGGCATCAACCTCCTTCATGGCTGCCTTTAGGTTGCGGAGGGCAGCCTTTTCGTCTTCTATAATCAGTGTTTTCATATCAGCGGCAGGGTTACTTTAAACAGTTTTTCGTTTTCTTCGATGGTGATGTCCTGTCCGAAGAGCAGGCGGTAGCGTTTGGACAGGTTGGCCAGTCCGATGCACGTACTGCTGCTGTCTGTCAGTTTGGGCTGGATACGGTTGCTCACGCAAAGGCCGCAGCCTTCGGCATGAATGCGGATGGTCAGCGGATTGCGGTTACTGATTTCGTTGTGCTTCACCGCGTTCTCCACTAGCATCTGTACAGCCATCGGCGGTACCTGGCGTTGCAGGAGTTCCTGCGGGATGTCGATTTCAAAGTGCAGGTTGTCTTCGTAGCGCATTTGCAGCAGGTAGAGGTATGAATGTACAAAGTTCATCTCCTCGTTCAAGGTTACAGTGTGCGACAGATTGTCGTGCAGCGTGAAGCGCATTACCCGCGACAGTTCCTGCAGATAGTTCTGAGCTTTGTCGGGCGATTCGCGTATCAGGGAATACAGCGTGTTGAGCGAATTGAAAAGCATGTGCGGATTGAGCTGGCTTTTCAGGGCTTCGTACTGGTTGACGAGGTTTTCCGAACGCAGCTGCTCATTTTCGAGCAACATGCGTCGGCTACGCTGGTTCTGGTAATCCAGATAGCAGGTACCGGTGACGATGCAGGCTATCAGGATATCTCTCAGCGGATGCAGGTAGTGATGCAACATGGCCGTGATGGCGGGCACTTCGAAATGCTGGTGGATGTAGACAAAACCTTTCCCCAGCAGGTTGCACACGACCAATGTGACCACGAATGTAAGGGCGACCCTCTTCCAGCCCAGTTCCCTGGCTGGGTTGCCGGGCATCATCATTCGGATGTTCAGGAAGAAGAGCAGCAGAATGGAAAAATAGGTGAACAGGATCTCGTAACTTACGTTGGCCCAATGGATGTTCGGGAACAGATGGCTGCCCGTTTCGGGGTCGGACAGCGCTATCAGTTCGGGCAGGTGCATGAGGAACGCCACCAGAATGGCGATGGCGTTCAGCATCAGCAGAAATCTTTTATGGATGTGAAACAACTTCATGCGGCAAAGTTAGTGTTTTTTATCCGTAATTTGGGCAGATACATACATTCCCGGCCTGAAATTCGGACATGTCTGTGTGATACGGGCGTACACTTTGATGGATCGGTTCATGTTGTCTACCATCTGGTCTACCGAAATCAGTTCGGCCGAGAAGGTACTGTCGGGCATACCGTTGACCTTGAACGTAAAGCAGCTGCCCGGCAGGAGTTTGTCCAGATCTTTTTCGTAGGCGGTCAGTTGCAGCATGGGCGTACTCTTGTCGATGACGTCGCATACTGGTTCACCTGCCGCATAATATTTGCCGGCGTTGATGTCCATGTTGGTCACGTAGCCGTTACGTGGAGCCCGTACCTCCAGATAAGTGCGGATACCTTCGCGGTTCAGGGTAGTGGTGTCCGTTCCCAGCAAGGCCAGCTGGGCGGCGGCAGCTTCCATGCGGCTCTTCATGGACAGGTAGTCGGCCTTGCTCTGCTGCATGCGTTTCAGTGAAGCCGATTCGCCGGACACCAGTTTCTGCTGACGGTCGTATTCTTTGGCCAGATATTCTGTTTGGGCGGCTGCATCGAGGTAAGACTGCTGGAGTTCGATGAAAGCCGGGTTGGCCAGTGTCAGGATAATTTCTCCCTTGCGTACGTATTCACCGGGCAGGATGCGGATGTTCTGTACGGAGCCTCCCATGCTCAGCGTGACGGTGACATGGTTTTGAGGCGGCATTACGATAACACCGTTGAACGACGGCGGATTGGCCACATTCGTGGCTCCGCTTACGCCGTCCACTTCAGGCGTCTGTGTGCTGTCTGCGTCGGATTGAGCCACTGTCTCTGCCGTGCCGGCAGAGGAGGCCGGTTGCTCCGAAGTACTTGAACACGATGTTGCCAGCAGGGCAAGCATCAGGTAAATCATGCGTTGTTTCATCAGGTTCATTCTATTCATTGTTCTTATTTTTTGAATTGGCAAAAAGTTTACGTTTCAGTTTGTTTGCTCCGTGTAGAGTTCCAGTTCGACTAAAGTCACATTATAAGAGTAGACCGTCTCGATATAACTCCGTCTGATTTCGCGGGCGGCATTCAGGCTTTGGATAAATTCGCTGATACCGGTTTCGTTGGCTTGAAATTTCTTCAAGGCGCTGTTCTGCAGGGCATCCGCTTCTTTTACGGCGGCCTGCTGGTAGTAGGTCAGGCGTTCGCGCTGGCGGGCCAGCTGGCTTTGCAGTTCGTTCACTTTGTTGGACAATTGGCGGCGGTTGTCTTCCGCTTCCCAGTTGGCGGTCTGCAAGGCAATGCGTGCCTGCTTGGTGCGGCTCCGTTGCGGAAAGAAGAGGATGGGGAAGGAGGCTCCTACCATCCACGAGTTCAGTCCGGTGAGCGGTGCTATTTTCTGACGGACGTAGCCTACGGAGAACTCCGGAAAGAAACGGCTGCGTTCAATCTTCAGCAGATCTTTTTTCTCTTGTATCTGGGCATTGAAATAGTCCAGATGACGAGTGGAAAGCGACAGGCCGCCTGTCTGTATCTGCATCACCGTCAGTGTGGTGTCGGCAGGCAGCAGAGGCTGGTCGCTGTAGCAGGTCCAGGCAAATCGTCGTCCGGCCAGTGTCAGCTCTTCCGAGGCTTCCATCCAGCGGGTATGCAGGTCGGCTGCCATGGCTGTTATCATATTGCGTTTAGCCAGGTCGATATCACCTTGGCGGTAACGTTCTTCGCCGCTCTTTTTCAGTCGTTCGGCCAGCTCCTTCTGCCCGTTGTACAGGGCGTTGAGCTGGTAGGCATACTGGTAGTAGGCCCAGGCCCGTTTCACTTCGGCTGTAATCTCCTTTTTCACCATGTCGCGATAGCTTTCTCCCTTGCTGATTTGCGTGTTGGACAGCGCATTTTTGTAGAAGGGGGTGAGCAGGGAACCGAGCGATTGTTCCACGGCCAGTTCGTTGTCGTGGCGGTCAGTACCGTTCAGTTGTCCCCAGGAATAGCTGAAGGAAGTATTTCCTCCGTCCCAGGCTTCCCCTTTCGAGGCCCGTGCCCGCTCAATCTCCGATTCGGCCATCTTGAGGCGCGGGTGGTTGGTCAGGGCGGTTTCGACAGCCTGTTCCAGAGTGACGGTCTGTTGCGCATGTACGGCAGGGGCCAGCATGGCTGTCAGGATGATACTCAGGGCAGCTCTGCGGACAGAAAGACGTTTCTTTCTGCGCATGCGTCCGGCAGCGATGCTGTTCACCAGACGATAGAAGACGGGGATGATAATCAGCGTCAGGACGGTGGACACAATCAGTCCGCCTATCACGACGGTGGCCAACGGACGCTGCACTTCAGCTCCTGCCGAAGTGGCGATGGCCATTGGTACGAAGCCCAGCGAAGCCACCAGACCTGTCAGGAAGACGGGACGCAGCAGGTGCGGGTATCCCAGGGAGATGATACGATCGGTACACATGTGGTAGTTGTTCTTTTTACGTAAATCGTTGAAATGATTGATCATCAGGATACCGTTCAGCACGGCTACGCCGAAGAGGGCAATGAAGCCTACGCCGGCCGAGATACTGAAGGGCAGGCCGCGCATCCACAGGGCTACGATACCGCCGATGAGCGACAGCGGTACGGTGGAGAAGACCACCAGCGAATAGATGACACTGCGGAAAGCGAAGAACAGCAGTAGCAGGATGAGCAGCAGGGCGATGGGGATGACTACCGTCAGGGTGCTGATGGCATTCTGCAGGTTCTCGAACTGGCCGCCGTATTCAAAGTAGTAGCCCGGCTTCAGCTTCACGTTCTTGTCCAGCGACTCGCTGATTTGGCTCACTACCTGCTGGATGTCGGCATCGCGCACGTTCACACCGATGACCACACGTCGCTTGGTGGCGTCGCGGTTGATTTGCAGCGGACCGTTCACCAGCTCGATGCTGGCCACTTCGCTGACGGGCAGCTGGATGTTGTCCTTGGTGCGGACAAACAGCTTGTCGATATTCAGGTCCTTGACTTTTTCTTTGTCTAGGCGTACGACGAGGTCGAAACGGCGTTCGTTCTCGAAGACCACTCCCGCCGTTTCGCCGGCATAGGCGGTGCGGATGACGGTATTCAGCTCTTCGATGTCGATGCCGTAGCGGGCTATCTTGGCACGGTCGAAGCGGACAAGCAGCTGGGGCAGACCCATGGTCTGCTCTACTAGCACGTCAGCAGCTCCCGGAATCTGTTCCACGTAGCGGGCCGCTTCTTGGGCCTTGGCATACAGTTCGGCCATATCTTCACCGTAGAGCTTGATGGCGATGTCGGCCTTGGCACCGGTCATTAGTTCGTTGAAGCGCAGCTGGATGGGCTGGCTGAAGTTGAATTCCGCCCCTTCGATGGATTCCAGACATTGCTTCATCTTCTCCACCATTTCCGCACGGCTCGAGGCGGAAGTCCATTCGCTGAAGGGTTTCATGACAATCATCACGTCGGCATCTTCTACGGCCATCGGGTCGGTGGGCACTTCTGCCGTACCGATTTTGGCCACGACGTGCTTGATTTCGGGAAAACTTTCCTTCAGCCGTTTCTCGGCTGCGAGCGAGAGTTCGATGCTCTGGCTCAGCGAGCTTCCTGCGGGCAGGGTCATCTGCATGGCGAAGTCGCCTTCGTCGAGGGTAGGGATGAATTCTGCTCCCAGTTTCGTGAAGAGCAGCAGCGAGAGCAGCAGGGCTACGAAGGAGGCAGTAATCGTGCCCCATACGTGCGACAGGCTGAAGCGGAGTATGCGTCCGTAGACCTTGTTCAGTCCGTCGAAGAAACGGTCGGCCAGTGTCGGTTTCACCGTTACGGTGCGTTTCAGGAAGAGCGAAGCCATCATGGGTACGTAGGTAACGGACAGGAGCAGCGCACCGATGATACAGAACACCAGCGTCTTGGCCATCGGTGTGAAGTACTTGCCTTCGATGCCGGTCAGCGTCAGGATGGGGAAGAATACGATGAGAATGATGAGCACGGCGAACGTGGCGCTCCGAACAACCCGTCCGGCTCCTTTCTCCACTTCGCGGTCCATTTCTTCGCGGCTCAGGGTGCGGCCTCGCAGTTCCCGTCCGAAGAGGTGGGCCAGGATACCTTCCAGGATGACGATGGAGCCGTCCACTACGATGCCGAAGTCGATGGCACCGAGGCTCATCAGATTGGCCGACACGTTGAAGACGCGCATCAGGATGAAGGCAAAGAGCATGGCCAGCGGGATGACCGAAGCCACAATGAGGCCGGCGCGCACGTTGCCCAGGAAGATGATCAGTACCAGGAAGACGATGATGGCTCCTTCCACCAGATTACGTATCACGGTCGATATGTTGCGGTTCACCAGTTCCGAGCGGTTCAGGTAGGGCTCTACAGATACACCTTCGGGCAACATCTGTTGTACCTTGGCCACCCGTTTCTCCAGTTCCTTGGTCACTACGTTGGCGTTGGCGCCCTTGAGCATCATGGCGATACCGCCGACGCACTCGCCTTCGCCGTCTTTGGTCATGGCACCGAAGCGCTTGGGCGCGCCGAACTGTACGCGGCCGATATCGCCGATGTGTACCGGTATGCCGCCGCGGTTGGTCACCACAATCTGCTCCACGTCGTGCAGGTCGTTGATCATGCCTTCCGAGCGGATGTAGTAGGCGCGGTCTACCTTCTCGATGTAGCTGCCGCCCGTGTTCTGGTTATTGCGGCTCAGGGCTTCGAACACTTCGCCGATGGTGATGTTCAGCGAATAGAGGGCGTCGGGATCGACGGCCACTTCGTATTGTTTCAGGTAGCCTCCGAAGCTGTTGATTTCCACGATGCCGGGGATGCCCGAAAGCTGCCGCTTCACAATCCAGTCCTGGATGGTGCGCAGTTCCATGGCGTCGTAGCGGTCTTCGTATCCCGGAGCCACCTTGAGGACGTATTGGTAGATTTCGCCCAGGCCGGTGGTGATGGGCATCAGTTCGGGTGTGCCCAGTTCGGGCGGGATTTCGCCGGCCACCATCTGGATTTGTTCGTTCACCAGCTGACGGGCGTCCAGCGTAGGGACGTTTTCCTTGAAGACAACCGTCACGAGCGACAGGCCGAAGCGCGATACCGAGCGGATTTCCTCGACGTTCATCACGTTGCTCATGGCTATCTCGATGGGGAAGGTGATGAGCTGTTCCACTTCCTGAGGGGCCAGCGTGGGCGAGACGGTGACAATCTGCACCTGATTGTTGGTGATGTCGGGTACGGCATCGATGGGCAGTGTCAGCATGGAGTAGATGCCGCACGCCAGAAGTAGCAGCGTGGTCAGGGCCACGAAGAGCTTCTTTCGGATGGAGAAATGTACGATTTTTGCAAACATATTGGGTTCAGTATAAAATTTAGCGTGGGGCAAAATTAGTGGAGGAATGGCGGGGATTTTTCTCTTCGGCGGTGAAACGGCCGAATCGGGGGGTGAAGTGAGTGAAATCGGCAGGTGAATTTTTGTTATCGTAGCTTTGGAATATAATCTTTCACCGTTACCGTTATGGCTTGATAGGAAAAATAGAAAAGAGTTACTTTACGCCTATAAAGGTGAACTTTATGGGCGTAAAGGTCTACTTTATGAATGTTAACTTTAGGATTATTCTTTCCGATATTGTGTGGGAGTTTTTCCGGTATATTGTTTAAAAGCGGTACTGAAATATCGGGGTGATGTAAAACCTGTCTTTTCGGAGATTTCCGTAAAGTTCAGATTCGTTTCTTTGATAAGCTTCATTGCTCGTTCAATACGGATTTTGTTAATGTAGTCATTGGCCCCCATGCCAGTAATAGCTTTCAATTTATTGTAGAGCGAAGCGCGGCTTATGCCTATTTGCCCACAAAGGAAAGGAATGTCCAGTTGCAGATTGTCTAAATTGTCGTTAATGGTCTGATGTAACTTTTCCATGAAGAGTCTGTCAGCCTTGCTCAAATCGTTTTCTGTTGATATAGGGTGAATACCAATTTGATGGTAGTGTTTTTGTGTTTGTAACCGATTATATAATTTATTTATTATCTTTTCTATCAATTGATCTATTTCAAACGGTTTATCTAAATAGCTGTCAGCTCCCAACATGTATCCATATTTCCTACTTTCGTTATCGTTTCGAGCTGTTAGAAGAATGACTGGTATGTGACTGACGCTGATGTCCTCTTTTATAGCTTTACACAATTCATACCCGTTTAAGCCTGGCATCATTACATCGCTTACGATAATATCTGGATTTTCGTCACAAGCTATTTGATAAGCAGTTTGTCCATCGTGGACAGTTAGTACACGTTTGAACTGCTTACGTAATTCGTCAGCAATATACTCTACTAGTTCCTCGTTGTCATCAGCAACGAGAATTGTATATTCTTTTGTGTTAATATGTGTAAAATCAGTTCGATTGGGTATGTCGATGTCGTTTTCTGACAGGGAAGAGAGTAGTTCGTTTAGATACGAAGGCTGTTTCTCTGGTGCATTTTCACTCTGTTTTTGTTTCAGAGGGAGTTCGAAGTAGAAAGTCGCTCCTTCATCAGGATTGTTGCAGGCTCCTATTTGTCCATTGTGCAGTTCAACCAGAATTTTGGCGTATGACAGTCCAATACCGCTTCCACTCTGTTCATTATTACCTTGGTAGAAACGGGTAAACAGTTTGTTGGGATCGATGTCTTTCAGTCCCGCACCTTGGTCGGAAATGGAAATCCGGACGTGTTGCCTGTCAGTAGTCAGTTGGGTACGTACTGTAATTTTTTTCCCTTGAGGGGTATGTTTAAAGGCATTGATTAATAGATTAGAAAGAATAGTCCAACATTTTTCTTTATCGAAAGGAACTTTTTCAATCTGTGGATCGAAGTCATATTCGATCAGTCCTTCGCTCTCGTTGGCAAAGTCACTTCCTACTTCTTTAATCCAATCGTTCAGCTGATGTTCTTGCAGGTTCAGTTTACCTTTGCCCACTTCTATTTTACGTACATCCAGCACCATGTTGATCAGGTCTTTCATTCGTTGCGATTGTCTGAAAGCTGTAGTCAACTGTTTGTAATTGGGATCATCGGGCCGGATGGAACTGATAATTCTTTTTAGAGGTGCGTATATCAGGGTAAGTGGCGTACGTAACTCATGACTGACGTTGATCAGGAAGCGTATTTTCTCTTCGTTTACCTTATATTCGTGCTCAGAGAGCACCCATTTGAGGCGCTCTTCTTTCCGTTTCAAGAGGAATGTGATGAGAAAGTAAAAGAACAGGCCCAGCATGATGATCAAGAGGGTATTGAACCACCAAGACTTGTACCAGGGAGGTAGGATGATGAGCGTTAGTACCCGTTGACGGTTTGACCAGCTTCCGTCATTTTGTGTATAACTTACGTAGATAGGGTAGGAACCTGCTGCCAGCGACGGTATGGTCAGTTTTGCATCATGATTGGTGGTGATGTTTGGACTGTTTTCTTCCAGACTGTAACGGAACAGGCGGGGACGCAAAATATCATCGCCGGCCACCATAAAACTCATCTGGATATTTCGGCTACCCCATGGCAACACGATTTTTCCATCATTCAGTTTAGCCATACTGTTCATCTCTCCCACCTGCAGTTCTGTAACGATAACCGGCAGGTTATTATTTTTTGTCGGCAGATTTTTTTCTGCATGTGAGTCAATGTAAAGCAAACCGTTGACACCTCCCATGTAGGTTTTCCCATCCTGTGTCAGCAGGACCGGTTTGGATAGATATTCATTTTTTAGGGCTCCGTCGGCTTCACCGTAGAGGGTGAATCTGTTTTCCTGTGGGGCGTAAGAATACAAATCTTGTCCGCTACCAATCCATACGTGCCCTTTACGATCGCATACGACGGAAGAGGCTGAGTGGAAAAGGGAAGTATTTATGAAATTTAGTTTTTTTTGGTCGAATGTGTACAACCCTTGGTTGCTGGCAATCCAAAATACTCCTTGTTCGTCTCTATAGACAGCATTGATGAAATTAGAAATGTTACTGTGGTAGAGAGAAAGTAATTTTTGCCCTCCTTTTTCAAGCTTATAGATGCTTTGTGTATCATAGAAATAAGTATATCGTTCATCTTTTCCGATAGGGCAGACCATGCCGGTGATGCCATGGTCAGGCATTTGAGTAATTTCTTCAAAACGCTTTTCATGAATGTAATATCTGCCTAATGGTTGGGCAAGTGCCAAAATGGTGTTATCTGTTTCATTGTATAGGTTAGCCGGTATTCCGCTGTATCGGATAAAGCGATCCATGGCAGGGGAGTGTACCAGACAGTGACTTTTTTCCCCAGTTTTTTTGTTGAATAGGAAAAAACCTTTTGCAAAGGTTGAAATGAGTAGTTCATCGGGCGAGTAATTGCAGATGGACACGACTTTATCACCCCAGGTATTGGGAAAGTGTCGGAAGGTTTGGCTTTTTGCATCAAGTAAGTTCATACCTCCCCCGTCTGTACCTATCCATACTATATCTTTTTTAGGTTCTTCACAAAGGGATAGTACAGTCTTTTCGCTTAATCCTTGGTTACATTCCAAAGGCACGTTTTGGAAAGTAAGCATATGACTGCTTCGTATGTTGATCAGGCCTCTTCGGGCTGTACTGGCCCATATCCCATTTTTTTTGAGACTACCGTGAATGCAGAGTATTGTATTGACAGGTAGGGAATGTGAATTGCCCGATTCGTGTTTCAGTATTTGTATGTCATTGGTGACAGGATCGATGATGTTGATTCCTCCTCCATCGGTACCAGCCCATATTTTACCGTCAATGGTAGTCATACAAAGCACCAGATTACTGCTTAGGTCAGAATTTTGAGTAGTATAATGGGCCAAAGTATGTCCGTCCTTGGAAATTTTCCGGATACCATCATTGTATTCGCTCGCCCATAGATTTCCGTTTGAATCAAAGCATATATCCGATAACTTATTGGATTTGTAGATAGGAAGAGAAAATTCTTTTTGTTTTTCCAAGTCATAGAATAGCACAATTTTATCACGGTTTGAACATACTAGGGTGTGAGAATCCCAAAGTTTCAGCTGAAGAATTTGAAAATCTTTCGTTTTTAGTTTCTTAACTTTTGTGATTTCCTTCTGTTCGTATGAATATTCGTAAAGAGTATCTTTTCCACCAAAAATTATTCCATTGTCAATTTTACAGGCAGAAGTGGCCTGTAGCAGCTGGTTCTTCCATGTGTATAGAGTGAATTTATCCTGTTTGGTAGAATATAGGAATACTCCTTGATAGGTCAGTATCCATAATTGTTGTTTTTCATCTTCCAAAATTTGAAGGACCTCAATATTGGGTATTGATTTGCCGTTCCCTAAATCAAAATGATACGATTTTAATCTTTTTCCGTCGTATCGTAATAAGCTTTTATTAGTACTCATCCAAATAAGGCTATTACTTCCTTCGTATACACAAGTGACCCGTGAAGGTATGCCTTGGTCGAAGTTGATTTGGATAAAATTGTAATCCTGTTTTGCCGACATTGTTGTCGGAATAACTAAGGATAATATGGTTGCAAAAATCTGCAGTATGTGTTTTCTCATTTTTGCTATTCTAAATAAGGTTAAGCAAATGTAAGAATTTTATTTGGAATATTAGTAATTTGATTAAATCAAAAGATAGAAAAATAAAATGCTTCTAAAAATAATTCATATTACTTCTAGTTTTAGTTATTAGTCAAAATTGAACGTTTAATAGTTGTGAATGGATTTTAGGTGATGACAGATGTCTTATTTTTGTAGTGTCAAGAAAATATGATTGTTTTTTTGAATAAAAGCCGGAGTTAACCAAAATGATAATGCTTTATATGAAAAAAGAAGTCACTAAATGGATTATTAGCCTTGCGCTTTTGTTTGCGGTGGAATCCTTGTTTGCATCTTATCAGCCTCAATTTTCTACTGCTGGATTTTTTGAACTTCCCCACACGGGAAGGGGCGTTTATAGTATGAATCCCGCTTGGCGCTTCTTTAAAGGGAATGTCGAAGGAGCTGAGCAGGAGAATTTTGATGATACTCAGTGGACTCTGGTATCGTTACCCAATGGGATTGAGTATTTGCCAACTGAAGCTAGTGGTTGTGTGAATTATCAAGGTGAGGTATGGTATCGTAAACATTTTACTCCTGAAAATAGTTGGAAAGGAAAACGTTTATTCCTGCATTTCGAAGCTATTATGGGTAAGTCAAAAGTGTGGGTTAATGGAGCGTTGGTTAAAGAACATTTTGGTGGATATTTACCTGTGATTGCTGATATTACTTCCTATTTGAAAATGGGTGAAGATAATGTCATTGCTGTTTGGGCCGATAATAGTGATGATCCAACTTATCCTCCTGGAAAACCTCAGGATATGTTGGATTTTACTTATTTTGGCGGTATCTACCGGGATTGTTGGCTGGTGGTTCACAACAATGTGTTTATTACCGATCCCAATTATGAGAACGAAACGGCTGGCGGAGGCTTGTTTGTGTCGTTTGGTACTGTTAGCGAACAGGAAGCTGAAGTACGGCTGGATCTTCATGTGCGCAATTTGTCTGCTAAAGCTTTTGCGGGTAAAGCTGTGTTCGAATTGTATAATAAGGAAAACAAACTGGTACAGACGGTTGAAAAATCTGTGTCGGTGGGCCGTGGAAAGGCGCGTAAGGCTTCTGCTTCCATGAAGGTTTCCCAACCTCATTTGTGGGAACCTGATTCCCCCTACTTGTATCAGTTACATGTCAAGGTACTGGACCGCCAAGGTAAGGTGGTTGATGGTTATCGCCGCCGTGTGGGTATCCGCAGTGTGGAGTTCAAGGGAAAAGATGGTTTTTGGCTTAATGGGAAGCCTTATCCTTATCCTCTGATTGGTGCAAACCGTCATCAGGATTTTGCTGTAGTGGGCAATGCGCTTTCCAACAGTCTTCATTGGCGTGATGCTAAAAAATTACGTGATGCAGGGTTAAGGGTTATTCGTAATGCTCATTATCCTCAAGATCCTGCTTTTATGGATGCTTGTGATGAATTGGGCCTTTTTGTCATTGTGAATACTCCTGGTTGGCAATTTTGGAATGATGCGCCTGTTTTTGCAGAACGTGTTTATAGTGATATTCGTAATATGGTGAGACGTGATCGTAATCATCCTTCTGTATGGATGTGGGAACCGATTTTAAATGAAACGTGGTATCCTGAAAATTTTGCTGAAAACGTGGCTAATATTATCAAACAGGAGTATCCCTATCCTTATTGTTATTCAGCTTGTGACGTAACAGCCAAAGGGAAAGAATATTTCCCTATACATTTTACTCATCCGTTAAACGGTGGTGGAGGTGCTTTTAATACACAGACACTTGATCCAGATATAACTTATTTCACTCGCGAATGGGGTGACAATGTCGACGACTGGTATTCACACAATTCTCCTAGTCGAGTAAATCGTGCATGGGGTGAAGTTCCGATGTTGGTACAAGCACAAGGTTATGCAAAGACTGATTATCAGCTTACTAACTATGATATCCTCTATCGTAATCCACGGCAGCATATGGGTGGTTGTTTGTGGCATTCGTTTGACCACCAACGGGGCTATCACCCTGATCCATTTTACGGAGGTATCATGGATGTGTTCCGTCAGCCTAAACTCTCTTATTACATGTTCTGTTCACAACGTCCATCTGAGGTAAACAATCAGCTAATTTCAGAAACAGGTCCGATGATCTATATTGCTCATGCCATGACTCCATTTTCGCCGAAAGATGTGACTGTTTATAGTAATTGTGATGAAGTTCGTCTGACGTATTGCAAGGAAGGCAAACAATTTGTCTATAAGAAATCTTCTTTGGGTGAAGGTATGCCCTCACCGGTTATTACATTTCCGAATGTGTGGGATGTAATGAATGACAAGCAGTTGTCTCGTAGTAATAAGCAGGATGATTCTTATTTGTTAGCTGAAGGAATAATGAATGGAGAAGTTGTGATCACTCATAAGGTAACTCCTGCACGACGTCCTTCAAAACTTTTATTATGGGTTGATAATGAACAAATAGATATGACAGCTGATGGCTCGGATTTAGTTACAGTGATAGCTGCCATAGCTGATAGTAAGGGAGTAATCAAACGTTTAAACAATTATTATGTTCAGTTTGAAGTTGAAGGTCCCGCTGAGTTGGTGGGCAATACAGAAACTTTTACCAATCCACGTCCTATACAATGGGGAACGGCTCCTATTTTATTGCGAGCCACAACTACGCCGGGTACTGTTAAAGTGAAAGCTTTTGTCACAATAAAAGGACAACACATGCCTTTGTCTGCAGAACTGCATATTACCACTTATCCAACTAGACATCCGATGATAATTGATAGTAATGAAATAAAGAATATGAAAAAACAGATTGTTCATGATAGGCAGGAAAGGAAAGAGGTTGCAATTGATTGTGAGGAGCAAGTTCGTAAATTACAGCAAGAGTTAGATCGATTAAAATTGAAAGAGGTTGAACAACAACAAAGTGACTTTGAATAATATAGAAACTTCTCTGATGTACAGAGGAGAGAAATCTTAAATTTAATAACAATATGATTAAGAATTTTAGAAAAGTCAGCTTATTGCTATGTCTGGGGATGGTAACCACAGGAATAGCCAATGCGATACCTGTAGATAAGGTATCGGCTGCAAACGTAGTTTTACAGGGACAGCCCTGTAAGGGTGTGGTAAAAGATTCAAGTGGTGAGCCTATAATTGGAGCATCGGTTGTAGTAAAAGGCACAAGCAATGGTGTCATAACAGACATTGATGGTAATTTTTCATTATCCAATGTTGAACGAGGCACTACAATTCAGATTTCTTTTGTTGGTTATCAGACTCAAGAAATAGTTTGGAATGGTACTCCTTTAACTGTCACTCTTAAAGATGATAATCAGTTGCTTGACGAAGTGGTGGTAGTGGGTTTTGGTACCCAGAAGAAAGTAAATCTGACCGGTTCGGTTTCGACCATGAACTCCGAAGAACTGACGGCACGTCCGGTTACAACCGTGGCTCAGGCCATGCAAGGTATGGTAGCCGGTATGAACTTCTCGTACAGCAATGGTGGTCGTCTGGACAGTAACCTGAATTTCGATATCCATGGTACGGGTACTATCGGGGATGGTTCGAATGCCAGTCCGTTGGTTTTGATCGATGGTGCCGAGGGTAATCTCAATGCTATAAACCCTGCCGATATTGAGAATATTTCTGTACTGAAGGATGCTTCCGCTTCTTCTATTTACGGTTCAAGAGCTGCATTCGGTGTGGTATTGGTAACTACTAAGAAAGGTAAAGCGGGCAAGACGTCTGTAAGTTACAATAATAACTTCCGCTTTACGCGTTCCATTAACATGCCCGATTTGGCCGATTCTTATACGTATGCTCGCTATTTCAATTTAATGCGTGCCAATGATGGCCAGTCTCCTCAGTTTTCAGATGAACAGTTGGATAAATTCAAACGTTACATGGAAGGCGATCCAACAGTAGCTACGGCTGATCCCGATCCACAGAACCCCAACAATTGGTGGTGGATTGGAAATACCAATACCGATTGGTACGATGTACTGTATGGAGATACTTCCTTCCAGCAGGAACATAATATCAGTGCCAGTGCTGGTTCAGAAAAGATTCAGTATTATCTGTCGGCCAATTATTTGTCACAGGAAGGTATCATTGCTATTAATCCAGATAAAATGAAGCGTTATACTGTGACTTCCAAAATTACAGCTGAGTTGTTCCCTTGGTTGAAGGCTACGTACAATATGAAGTATATTCGTAAGGATTTTACAACCCCATCAGCTTTGGATGATGAGTCTAATGGATCACTGTATTACAATATGGCAAAGCGCTGGCCGATGGAACCAGAATACAATCCAGATGGATCTATGGCCTCCAATACACTTACGGTGCCATTGGCTTATGGTGGAAATAAGGATAGGCAGACTGATTATGTATACCAACAATTACAGTTGGTAGCCACTCCGTTGAAGAATTGGAATATATACGGAGAATTGAACTATAACATAACGGATGAATTCCAACATACAGAGTGGTTTAAATTACCAAGAACTCATGTAGACGGTTCTACATCATGGCATACTAATCGTCCAACCAATTATGTAGGTGAAAACAGTTCTCGCAATAATTACTTCAATACTAATATTTATTCAGATTATTCTTTTACGTTGAAAGATGCTCATAATTTCAAGGTTATGGCAGGTTTTCAGGCAGAACTGAATAAGTATCGCTATCATTGGGGGCGTAAGGATGATTTGATTACGGAAAATGTACCCAACATGGCTACGGCTACCGGTAAGGAATATGTTGATGCACAGTTGACCCATTGGGCTACCGCAGGTTTCTTCGGACGTTTGAATTATGATTATAAAGGCCGTTATCTGTTCGAGGCTAATATTCGTTACGATGGAACTTCTCGTTTCGATCGCAATCAACGTTGGAATTGGTTCCCCTCTTTCTCAGCAGGATGGAACTTGGCTCAAGAAGCTTTCTGGGAACCGTTGCTTGACTATGTAAATACATTTAAGTTAAAAGGATCTTGGGGGCAATTAGGTAACCAGAATACTAAAGATTTATATCCTTATATTTTGCGTATGCCTTTCTCATCTGCAGCCGGTGGTTGGTTAATTAACAATGAAAAACCGAATCTGTCTGGTTATCCAGGATTGGGTACTTCTTTGTTAGGTTGGGAAACTATGCAGTCTTGGAATATTGGTTTTGAACTGGCTATGTTTAGAAATCGTTTGACAGTTGGCTTTGACTGGTTCAATCGTAAAACAATGGATATGGTAGGGCCTGCTCCTGAACGTCCAGCTACATTGGGTACTACTCCGCCTAAGATGAATAATGCTGAAATGGTTTCCAGAGGTTTCGATTTAGAAGTTTCTTGGAGAGACAGAATTGGTGATTTTAGCTACGGTGCTCGTTTTATTTTATCGGATGCCCGTCAGAAGATTTTGGATTACCCAAATGCAGACGGTTCGTTGAGCGCATGGCGTGTAGGGCAGTATATGAATGAAATCTGGGGATTGGAGACATTGGGTATCGCCAAGACTCAAGAAGAAATGGATGCTTATCTTGCTAATCTTCCGAACGGTGGTGTAACATGGGGTAATAATTGGAGTGCTGGAGACGTAATGTACGTAGACCGTAACGGTGACGGTAAGATTTCCGAGGGTGCAACGGAAAGTGACCCAGGTGACTTGACTGTAATTGGTAACTATACTCCTCGTTTTAACTTTGGTCTGGATTTGAATGCAGAATGGAAAGGTTTCGACTTGCGTATTTTCCTGCAAGGTACGGCCAAACGTGACTATTGGATTGGTGGTAACATGTATTTTGGAGCATCTGGTGGAACATGGAACTCCAGTTGCTTTGTGTCTCATTTAGATTTCTTCACTACAGGTAATGAAGTGTCCAATGAAGATGGTTACTTCCCCGAAAATTTGGATGCTTTCTTCCCGCGTCCGTTGGAAGACTCTGGCAAGAATACGCACACACAAACCCGTTATTTGTCTAATGCTTCTTATTTGCGTGTGAAGAACTTGCAATTGGGTTATACTTTGCCGGAGGCATGGACTGCGAAGGTGGGTATTTCGCGTTGTCGTCTGTTCGTATCGGGTGAAAACCTCTTTACCATTACTGGGTTGCCTGACGGATTTGATCCAGAAAGCTTGAATAACAGTGGTAAGAATTACCCCTTATCTAGAAATATTTCTTTCGGTCTGAATGTTAACTTTTAAAATGGAATAATATGAAACTGAATAAACTATACATAGGGCTTTTTTGCGCTATGGCAACTCTGTCGGCTTGTAATGATTTTCTAGACAGAGAGCCGCTTGATGAAATTACGCCCGATAATTTTCTTTATACAGAAGCTGATTTGGCATCTTATGCCATCAATCTTTATCCTTTTTCGACTCATAGTGGCTGGGATATTGTAGGAATATGGGATAATGATAATAATACAGATAATTTAGTAGGTACTGGATATAGTACTATTTGGACACCTGGACAATGGCGAACACCTGAAATAGATGGCAATTGGGAATTTACGACTATTCGTAGTTGCAATTATTTTCTGAATATTGTGCAGCCTCGTTATGACAACGGTGAACTTTCAGGTTCCAGTGCTGGGCATTATTTGGGTGAAGTTTATTTTCTGCGTGCCTACAATTACTTCGGTAAGTTACAAGCGTTAGGAGACTTTCCTATTATTACCGAAACGCTTGACAACGATAATGAAGTGTTGATTGCCGCCAGCAAGCGTCAGCCTCGTAACAAGGTAGCTCGTTTCATTCTGGAAGACTTGGATCGTGCTATAGCTTTGTTGTCTAACAGTCCTGATGGTGGCAAGAATCGTATTACCAAGAATGCGGCATTGTTATTCAAGTCTAGAGTTGCTTTGTTTGAGGCTTCATGGGAAACTTATCATAAAAATACAGCTTTTGTTCCTGGTGGTGAAGATTGGCCGGGCAATAAGAATGACTTGGGCGACTTCAACATTGATACAGAAATCAGTTTCTTCCTGACCGAATGTAAAGAAGCAGCCAAACAAGTGGCTGATGCCATTCCTTTGGCTAACAATACGGCAGCTAATGTTGACTTATGGGATAATTCTGAAGGAGATGCTCAGTATAAGATGAACAATCCTTATTATGCGCAATTCTGTGACCAAAGTTTGGAATCTTATCCTGAAATTTTGTTATGGAGAGCTTATAACTATGATGAATATTCCATTGGACATTCAGCAGTCTTTTATTTGTATAATGGTGGAAATACTGGTTTTAACCGTAATTATGTGGAGACTTTCCTTTTCAGAGATGGTAAGCCTATTTATGCTCATCCGGAATATACAGATACTTCTATAAAGAATGTTCGCAAGAACCGTGACAGCCGTCTGCAGTTGTTTATGATGACTCCTGGTGAAATGGTGGGATATCATGAAACAACAGGCGATCCTGTTTATTTGTCAACTCCTTTGAATTTGTTGGATGGAACGCGTAAGGCCAATACAGGTTATATGTTGCGTAAAGGATTGGGAAATATTTATTATCGTGAAGGTAATTATGGAACGGAGGCTTGCCCTGTATTCCGTGCTACGGAAGCATATCTGAATTACCTGGAGGCTTCTTGTATAGAAAATGGTGGTAACAGTATCGATGCTACAGCTGAAAACTATTGGAAACAGTTGAGAAAACGCGCTGGTCTTCCCGAAGACTATATGATTACGGTCAATGCGACGGAGTTCCCGAGCAGTATACAGGAAGCTGTGGCTTATAAGGACGGTCCACAGACTTTTGAAACCGACTGGGCTGTATATTCAGCAGGAAAACAGGTTTCGAAACTGTTGTACAACATTCGTCGTGAACGCCGCTGTGAATTGATTGAGGAAGGTATGCGTATGGCTGATTTGAAACGTTGGAGAGCACTTGACCAACTCAATTATGAAAACTTTCCTGGCGAAGCTTATCGTGTATCGGGTATGAATTTATGGGAGTCGGAAGAATTGACTGATTTTGCTGAGGGAGCACTTAAGGGTGAAGGTGAAGTAGATGGTCCTAACATCTCCGGCAAAACTAACTCTGGTAAATACATCTGTCCTTACAGAGCTAACTCCAATCACTATCTGTATAACCGTGGTTATAAATGGTGTGAGGCTCATTATTTGTCACCGATTGGTGTGAAGAACTTTAGACAGACAGCAAGTAATCTGGAAGATTTGACGACTTCTGTTATCTATCAGAATCCAGGTTGGTCTACTGAAGTGGATACACCTCCTCTTGGAGTGCCTGTTCAAAATTGAAAGCGTATTAAATTAATATTGTATCTCGAAGGTCCTGATAGAATATTTAGATCTTCTATCGGGACAATTTTAAGGGATTCAGTTTTACAATAGGTATATCAGGTAACAGGCAAAGGATTGTTTGTTGTGGTTCGAAAGGCTTCTTGAAGAACTTCGCAGACAATCCTTTTTTATTTTTAATCTGAAAGAATTTACTACCTCTTTCGTAAGTATGAAATAGGTTAGTTTCTCTATATTTGGCAATTAAATCGAATAAAAATGATGAATAAGTTATTATGCTCTGCTTTATTCTCGTGTTGTAGTATTACTCCAATAGTAGCTCAGCATGCAACTAGTCCTAACATTGTGCTCATTTTGTGTGATGACATGGGATTTTCGGATATAGGATGCTACGGCAGTGAAATCCGGACTCCCAATATTGATAAACTAGCTGCGGAAGGTGTCCGTTTCAGCCAATTCAAGAACACGGGACGTAGTTGTCCAAGTCGGGCTGCACTGCTTACAGGTCGATATCAGCATGAAGTAGGAATGGGCTGGATGGCCGAGGTGGACGAACATCGGCCAGGGTATCGCGGACAGATTGACAAGGACTATCCTACCATAGCCGAGGTAATGAAAGCAGGTGGATATCGTACGTATATGAGTGGGAAATGGCATGTGACGACTACCGGTGCTTACGATTCACCCAACGGTAGCTATCCTGTGCAGCGCGGATTTGACCGTTATTATGGTTGCCTGCATGGCGGTGGTAGCTATTATAAGCCTGAACCATTGTACAATGATCTGGAACGGATTACAACGGTTCCGGATGATTATTACTATACACGGGCTATTACCGATTCGGCCGTATGTTTTGTAAACCGGCATGATCCTGCTCAGCCCATGTTTCTTTATGTAGCCCATTATGCTCCGCATCTGCCTCTACAGGCTCCGGCCGAAGCTGTAGAGAAGTGTATGGATCGTTATAAGGTGGGGTATGACGTTTTGCGCCTTCGGCGTTTTGAAAAGCAGAAAGAAATGGGATTGATTCCAGACAATATGGAATTGCCGATTTTCGACAAAGAATTTGGTGATAAGCGTCCGCGTTGGGAAGAGCTTACTCCTGAACAACAGAAGCAATGGACTAAGGATATGGCTACCTATGCAGCCATGATAGAGATTATGGACGAGGGTATAGGCAAACTGGTGGAAGCCATCAAGCGGAAAGGAATGTATGAGAATACGGTATTTCTGTTTCTCAGTGACAATGGTGCTACAGACGAGGGCGGCTATCTGGGACAACTAATGTCCGACTTGTCAAATACGCCGTATCGGAGTTACAAGAAGTGGGTCTTTCAAGGTGGTACTAGTACACCGTTCATCCTGACTTATGGTGATAAAGACAAAAATAAGATGAAAGGACAGATTTGTCGGCAGCCGGCACATATTATTGACATCCTGCCTACCTGTATGGATTTGGGAGGAGCTGATTATCCTGAAAGTTTTCAGCATGCCGATTTGCCGAGCTGTAGTCTGCTTCCGGCTGTGGAAGGAAAACCGGTGGAAGCGAGAACACTCTATTTTGAACATCAGAGTTCGTGTGCCATTATTGATGGTAATTGGAAACTGGTGAAAGCCAATAGAAAAGAAGCCTGGGAACTGATAGACTTGGCTACCGATCCGTTTGAAACGAATGATTTGGCCGGTAAATATCCTGATAAAGTAGAGGAACTGGAAACGAAGTGGATAGAATGGGCCAATACGCATAAAGTTTTTCATCTGGAAGATAAGACTTGGACGGAAAGGCTGAATTTCTATAAACAAAAGAATCCAGATCAACGTGGTGAAGATTAATGGAATAAATAAAAATTGAGAAGTTTAAAGAACGGTTATTTTTTATGGAACGATATTTTACACCTTTGTGCGCATGCGGACTGATGGGAATACTTTCGGGGTGTACCCAACAGGCAGAACGCCCTAACATTATTATGTTTTTGGTAGATGACATGGGATGGCAGGATACTTCTGTGCCTTTTAATGGTGACGAGGTCTCATCGCTGAACAAACGCTATCATACGCCAAATATGGAGCGGATGGCGCAGATGGGAGTTCGGTTTACGCAAGCATATGCCTGTGCAATTTCTTCGCCAACTCGGTGCAGCCTGATGTCGGGAATGAATGCGGCACGTCATCGAGTTACCAATTGGACATTGGAACTGGATCAGAAAACCGACCAGACCAGTGAAGTGTTGGAGCTACCGGAGTGGAATTACAATGGCATACAACCGGCTGAGATGGAAGGGAAAATCAACAATATCGCGGCTATCACTCCACTGCCGCAGATTTTGAAGGACAACGGTTACTATACTATTCATTGTGGTAAGGCTCATTTCGGGGCTCGAACGACTCCGGGAGAAAATCCAAAAAACATGGGCTTTGATATCAACATAGCTGGAGGTGCCAATGGGGCTCCGGGCAGCTACCTTGGTACTCGTAATTTTGGTGAAGGCTCCCGATTTGCAGTGTCGGGTCTGGAAAAATATCATGGCAAGGATATTTTTCTGACAGAAGCTCTGACGCAGGAAGCTATAGCCGAAATGAAGAAAGCGGTGGATGCTCGGCAACCTTTCTATCTGTATATGTCGCACTATGCTGTACATACTCCCATCGAAGATGACAAGCGCTTCAGCGATAATTATCGGGGAAAATATGATGAACAGCTGAAGGCTGTACTTGGCGAAAAAGAAGCCAAGTATGCGGCACTGGTCGAAGGGATGGACAAGAGTTTGGGAGATATCATGGACTATCTGGAAAGTGTACCGGGATTGGCGCAGAATACTATTATTCTTTTTATGTCGGACAATGGGGGGCAGGCATTGGGATATTGTCGGGAAGGAGTCCCCAATCGTGATCCGAACTATCCGGCCCGAGCAGGAAAGGGGTCGGCCCTGATGGGAGGTGTACGTGAACCGATGATGGTTTATTGGCCTGTTGTGACAAAAGCGGGAAGCAGTTGTGAACAGAAGGTGATTATTGAAGATTTTTTTCCGACCATTCTCGAAATGGCGGGGATACAACATTACGAGACTGTACAGATCGTGGATGGGAAGAGCTTTGTCGGATTGTTGAGAAACCCTGAAAAAGTGGATGCGGACAAAACATTGGTGTGGCATTTCCCCAATTTGTGGGGCGAGACACAGGAGATTGCCGAAGGTTACGGGGCTTATTCGTCCATTCTGAAAGGAGACTATCATCTCATCTATCATTGGGAAAATGGACTTACGGAACTTTACAACGTGAAGAATGATATCTCGGAACAGAATAATCTGGCTGGCGATATGCCGGACAAGGTTCGTGAACTTTCGAGTGAACTGACCGATTATCTGAAGGCTAGAAATGCCCAACGGCCTTCGCTGAAAGCAACCCATGAGATGTTGTCCTATCCCGATGGCTCAAAATAGATTTTAATGTTTAACCCATATAAGTCTTATTGGATGCGTATGAAAAAAATCAAAAGAACTTTGCCCGTACTGCTAGCTTCGATGCTGATATGCGGAGGACTGGCAGCACAAAAAAATGATTTCGACCTTGGCTCACAACGGTCGGAATCGCAGGAAGTCAACCAGGTACCGGGTCAGGTCTTGGACCATCATGGCCTGATTATCAATCCGACTCCTCATTCTTTGCAATGGATCGAAGGAAAGATGCTTGACATTAGCCGGGGATTCCGGTTGAAAGGAAAACAGAGCGGGATGGCCGGTGAAATGGATTTTCTCACCATTGGTAAGAAAGGGGCTGATTTGCGGATTGATTTTGGTACCGTGCAGGCGAAAAAAAAGGGAGTGAAACCGGTATCGGGTGCCTACGAGTTGGTGATTGATAGTAAAGGTGTTTGTATTACGGCTTATGACGAAAAGGGAGCCTTTTATGGCCTGCAGACCTTGCGGGCTGTTATGGAAAGCCCGGTCTCGGCTGATGGAAAATTGCCCTGCCTCACGGTGAACGATTATCCCGACCTGCCTTATCGTGGTGTGGTAGAAGGATTTTATGGTACACCATGGTCGCATGAAGTTCGTTTGTCGCTTATCGATTTTTATGGAAAGTTCAAGATGAATTATTATCTGTATGGTCCGAAAGATGACCCGTATCACAGTTGCCCGAACTGGCGCCAGCCTTATCCGGAGAAAGACGCGGGCAACATCCGTGAACTGGTGGAGGCCTGTAACCGTAACCGGGTGGACTTTGTATGGGCCATTCATCCGGGACAGGATATCAAATGGAACGAAGAAGATTACCGGAATCTCGTAAATAAGTTCAATTGGATGTACGATTTGGGTGTCCGTTCTTTTGCTATCTTTTTCGATGACATTTCTGGCGAAGGGACAAACCCGAACAAACAGACAGCCTTATTGAATCGGTTGCATGAAGACTTTGTGAAGGTGAAAGAAGGGGTGGCTCCGCTCATTGTTTGTCCCACTGATTATTCGAAGCTGTGGGCGAATCCTACTCCGAAGGGAAGTCTGGCTATTTATGGCAAAACACTTGATCCTTCCATTAATGTATTCTGGACGGGCGATGTGGTGTGCAGTGACCTGACTCGTGAAACTATGGACTGGGTAAATTCTCGCATCCAGCGTCCGGCACTTTACTGGTGGAATTTCCCGGTGACTGATTATGCCCGCCATATCATCATGCAGGGACCTACTTACGGATTGGACACTACGCTGACCGATAAAGAGGTGTGTGGACTTATCAGCAATCCGATGGAGCATGGAGAAGCCTCCAAGCTTGCTTTGTACAGTGTGGCTGATTATGGTTGGAACATTGCCGGTTACAATGCTATCGACAGCTGGGAACGCGGTTTGGCCGAATTGGCTCCTGAAGTGAAAGATGCTTATCGTACGTTTGCCATCCATTCGTGTGACACTGAAACCGGTTACCGTCGTGCCGAATCGTGGGAAACGAAGACATTCCGGATGGGAAATACTTATACACAGGCTGACTACGATGCTTTACTGCAGGAGTTTGAGAAAGTGGAGAAAACGCCGGCAGTGATGGAGGCTGAATGTAAAAATCAGTTGCTGATGGACGAACTTCGACCTTGGCTGGTGGAATTCAGAAAATTGGGTACACGTGGAAAGAAAGCGTTGCAGTTGATGAACCTCTATAAGACTGGTAATTCGGTGGACTTTTGGTCTGCCTATATTGACAACCTGATGGCACCTGAAGATTTGAAGGCATATAATGAGCATAAAATGGGTACAATGAAGCTTCAGCCCTTCTATGAGCATGCAATGGACGACTTGCTGGCAGCATTTTACATTCGCGAAGCCGGAAAGAAACCGGCTACTTGCCGGGCTATCGGTTCATTTCCTACGCTGGCTACGACACAGAGCAAATTGATGTTCGACAACGATACGACGACCTATTATACTTCGGGTACTTCGCAAAACGATTATAGTTGGATGGGAGTAGATTTGGGACAGGTGAAGCCTGTATGGGAAGTGTTTATCCTACAGGGAAGAAATTCGAAAGATGATGTGGATTATTTTGACCGTGCCCTGCTGGAATATTCGGTGGACGGAAAGACTTGGACAACCCTGTCCGATACGCTGGAAAAACAATACGTCGTTCGCTGGATCGGTACTCCTGTAGAGGCCCGTTATATACGTTTGAAGAAGCTTCATACGTCTAAAACCAACTGGGCGGCTATCCGTTCGTTTGAGGTGAATCCGGTACGTGAAGAAAAGTTGAACTTTACGGTAGAATCCGAACGAAAACCGGAGGCATTGCTTGCGTTCGACGAATTGCCTGCCACTTCGTTTGTCAATGAAGGGCTGCTGGCATTTACGCTGCCGGAAGGAACTATTGCTTACACGCTGTTGATGCGTCCTGTCAAAGGTGCTTCCTATACGAAGCTTCGGCAGCTGGATGCTGATGGAAGAGTTCTTTCCGATACGGTTTTAAGTGGCTCTTATGTCCGTATTGAGAAGACGGAAGGATGTGCCCGGATAGAGATTGAAGGATGCGTAGAATTGTTTGAAGTCATTTTTATTAAGTAACATTTATTTAGCGGAATGCTTGTTTGATAGAGAGTGTGTCAGCGTGGAAATCAGCTTGTTGTTTCTTTTTCAGTTTGACATACTCTCTCTTTGTGTGATAAAAACTGGTTTGATTTTACATAGCTCTAATGGTGAAATTCATTTTTTTTTAGTAATTTAGGCCGCTAAAGAGTGAAGTGCATATTTATTTATATAACCATGAAAATACATCTGACTTTATTTTTGTCGTGCATTTTAGTGATGGGCTGTGGCCCGTCGGAGAAAAAAACTGTTGCTCTGATTCCCCAACCACAAACGCTGGAAGTTCAGGCTGGTACCTATTCTTTTACAGCAGGAGGGACATTCTATACCAACCTTTCGGGAAGTGAGAAAGATGATTTGGTAGCTGTGCTTCAATCCTCACCTTTCCGTCTGACTGCGTCCGATGATATCAATGCTGCTTTTCATTTTGAGAAGGTGGAGTCTTTGCCCGGTATTACTTCTGCCGAGGGTTATATGTTGACGGTAGAAGCCGGCGGTGTGCGGGCCGAAGCGACTACTTCGGTAGGCTTGTTCTATGCCTTTCAGTCACTGCTTCAGATGGTTGAAACCGAGGGTTCGGATGGAACTTTTATTCTGCCTCGTGTCAAAGTGAACGATTATCCACGTTTTGATTACCGTGGTCTTCATCTGGACGTGTCGCGCCACTTCCGCTCGAAAGAGTTCGTGATGAAGCAGCTCGACGCCATGGCGCGCTACAAGCTGAACCGCTTCCACTGGCACCTGACCGACGGCGCGGGCTGGCGTCTGGAAATCAAGCGCTATCCCCAGTTGACGGAGCAGACCGCCTATCGCCCTTATCCCAACTGGAAAGCCTGGTGGAAGGGCGACCGCAGATATTGCCTCAAGGACGCCGAGGGCGCCGAGGGCGGATACTACACGCAGGACGACGTGCGCCAGGTGCTCGAACATGCGCGCCGGCTGCACATCACCGTCATCCCCGAAATCGAGATGCCCGGCCATTCGGACGAAGTGCTGGCCGTCTTCCCGCAACTCTCCTGTTCGGGCAAGCCCTACAAGAACGGCGAACTGTGCATCGGCAACGATGAGACCTTCACCTTCCTCGAGAACGTGCTGCTCGAAGTGATGGACCTCTTCCCCTCGGAATACATCCACATTGGCGGCGACGAAGCGGCCAAGAACAGCTGGGAAAAATGTCCGAAGTGTCAGGCCCGCATCCGCAAAGAAGGGCTGAAGGACGAGAAGGAGTTGCAGAGCTACCTGATACACCGCATCGAGAAATTCCTGAACGACCACGGCCGTAAACTCATCGGCTGGGACGAAATCCTCGAAGGCGGCCTGGCACCCAGTGCCACGGTAATGTCCTGGCGCGGCGAGCAGGGCGGCATCACGGCGGCGAAGGCCGAACACGACGTCATCATAACGCCCGGCGAATTCTGCTACCTCGACGCCTATCAGGACGCCCCCGTCACGCAGCCCGAAGCCATCGGCGGCTACCTGACGCTTGCGAAAGTCTATTCCTACGACCCCGTTCCCGCCGAACTGACCGACGCGCAGAAGACGTTCATCAAGGGCGTGCAGGCCAACGTCTGGACCGAATACATCCCTACCGAAGAACATGCCGAATACATGATCTACCCCCGTCTGCTGGCCCTGGCTGAAGTGGCGTGGACCGCACCCGAGCATAAGGACTGGCCGCGCTTCCGCCAGGCGGCGCTGAAGGAAGTACAATGGTTGCAGTCGCAGGGCTACCATCCCTTCGACCTGAGCAAGGAGGTGGGCGAGCGTCCCGAGTCCCTCCAGCCTGTGGAGCACCTCGGCCTGCATTGCCCCGTCACGTATGCCCAGCCTTGGTCTTCGGCCTATCCGGCTTCGGGCGACTCCACGCTGACCGACGGCGTGCGCGGCGGTTGGACGTATGGCGACAAACGCTGGCAGGGCTTCCTGTGCAAGGACGTCGACGTCACCATCGATCTGGGTAAGGTGACGGACGTCAAGCTGGTCGAAGCCGACTTCCTGCAACTGCGCGGTCCCGAAGTCTGGCTTCCGAAAGAAGTCGTCATCTCCCTCTCCGAAGACGGACAGACCTTCACCGAGATGAAACGCATCGCCACCGACGTGCCCGTGACCGAAGAACGGCTCACCTTCCGCAACTATCGCTGGGAAGGCAACGCCAAGGCCCGCTACGTTCACTTCCAGGGACTGCTGAACCGCGAAGTGATGGGCTGGATGTTTACCGACGAAATCGTAATCAAATAATATAATAAGGTATCTATGACAAACAAGAAACTTTGGGCAGCCGCCCTGCTCCTGTCGGGAGCGGCTTCGGGCACGGTTGCCGCCGAAACCACAATCCATGCTTTTGCACCGCTTTCAGAAGTGGCCTTCACGGCGCCGAAAGATAACGTGGGACGCTACGTCAGCCAGCGCCCGTCGCCGGCCGACCGGCTGTTCCAGTCTGACATCATCGAGAAGAAGATTGCCGAAATCAAGGCACTGTTGAAAAACCCCTACCTGGCGTGGATGTTCGAGAACTGTTTTCCCAATACGCTTGACACTACTGTCAGATATAGAGTGAAGAATGGCAGACCAGATACTTTCGTCATTACAGGTGATATAGATGCCATGTGGCTGCGCGACTCTTCAGCGCAAGTATGGCCCTATCTGCCGTTGATGAAGAAAGATAAGGACTTGCAGTTGATGGTGGCAGGACTTGTCAACAGACAGACTGAATGTATCTTGATAGACCCGTATGCCAATGCCTTCAACGACGGGCCGTTGGGCAGCTATTGGGAAACCGACCATACACAACATATGGTTAAGGAACTGCATGAACGCAAATGGGAGATAGATTCTTTGTGCTATCCCATTCGTCTGGCTTATCATTATTGGCAATACACGGAAGACACGTCTGTGTTCGATGAAAATTGGCATAAAGCTATGCTGCTGGTGGTCAAGACCTTTAAAGAGCAACAGAGGAAACAAGGCTTAGGACCTTATAGCTTTACGCGCGATTGCGACCGCCCTACAGATTCGCAGATTAACAACGGATGGGGAGCACCGGTAAAGCCGGTCGGCTTAATCGTTTCTTCTTTCCGTCCGTCAGATGATGCTACACAATACGGTTTTCTGATTCCTGCTAATATGTTTGCGGTTGTGTCATTGCGCCAATTGGCTGAGATAGAGGATAAAGTTTATGGAAACAAGGACTTCTCCGGAGAATGTATAACATTGGCAGATGAAGTGGATGCAGCTATCCGTAGGTATGGTACTTTCAATCATCCGGTTTGTGGACGTATTTATGCCTTTGAGGTCGACGGTTTTGGTAACGCGCTTTGTATGGACGATGCCAATGTACCCAGTTTGCTGGCTGCGCCTTATCTGGGTTATTGTTCTTTTAAAGATGCGATTTATCAGAATACCCGTAAAATGATATGGAGCGGCAATAATCCTTATTTCTTTAAAGGAAAAGCCGGTGAAGGGGTAGGAGGCCCTCATGTGGGATTGAATTATATCTGGCCGATGAGCATCATTATGAAGGCTTTTACAACGGATGATTCCGAAGAAATACGTGCTTGTCTGAAGCAACTTCGTGATACGGATGGAGGGACGGGCTTTATGCATGAGTCTTTCCATTCGGAGGATGCCGCGGACTTTACTCGTTCCTGGTTTGCCTGGACAAATACTTTGTTCGGTGAACTGATACTGAATACAATCAAGGAATATCCCAACTTATTATCCCAAATACTATGAAGATAAGATATTGGTTACTGGCTATGTCATTCATTTTTCTCTCTTGTGGGAGAGTGGCTGATGATGTAGCGGCAAACTATGGTATTATACCCATGCCGAATGAACTTGCTCCAATGCAGGGAGTGTATGTCCTGCAAGGGGAAAAAACAGTGGCTGTCCCTTCCGGGGAAGCCGCGATGAAAGTTTTTCATTATTTGGAGGATGCGTTGAAAAACACTTCTGTAACGCTGAAGGGTATTTCGGAA
>ENA-OOXJ01000429-OOXJ01000429.1-human-gut-metagenome-genome-assembly--contig:-NODE-429-length-36221-cov-3.431455_pt1 | contig 36221 bp, 30 predicted proteins | sample MGYA00241587_ERZ501343 | MGnify/ENA primary metagenome ERZ501343 (study PRJEB25962, sample SAMEA2042918) | human gut metagenome | biome: human gut; feature: human-associated habitat; material: faeces... | reverse complement strand
GGCGCGGTTGGCGTTGTCGGCGGTGTTCTCGTCGGAGCGGAGGTGGGCGAAGGTGTAGACCTTCTCGCCGAGCCGTTCGAAGTCGTCGAGCGCGGCGATGGCGTCCATCTTGCGCTGAAAGTAGTCGTGCAGGACCGGATCCTTCATGAAGGGCCTGTAGACCTGCAGGTACTTGGGGCCGGGGTGGGAGTTGATCTCGATGAGCTTGGGACCGTCCGGCGTGACGCAGAGGTCAAAGCCCATGTACTCCACGGGACCCAGGCGCTCGCACAGGCCAAGCACCATGTCGCGCGTCTTGTCCCAGTTTGGCCAGACGCCGGAGCCGCTCGCGCCAGTGTCGGGATTGACATCCGACGGGACGACCTTGTTGCCATAGACGATCCTGCCATCGAAGAACCGGCCGGTCTCGTGGTCGAAGTTAGTGTGGTACATGTACACGTCGGCCCGCCAAGGCTCCTCGAAGTTCGCCTTGCTGTCGTCGTTGTTGGTGCCCGTGGCAAACCGCATGTAGCCACCCGCAATCACGGGATCCGCGCCGGACTCATTGAGGGTGATCAGGCGAAGCGTGTGGATGACGGGGCTGATTTTCTCCATCCCCATGCCGGGGTGGAAGAACTCCGTGTAGACGTCGTTGGGGTGCTCCGCCACAAAGCACCTGACGTCCTCCTCCGTCGCAGGCTTGTTGTCGACCAGGTACGTGCCGTCCTTGTAGCCCAGCTTGTTGAAGCCCATTGCACGCCAGCCGTTGCAGGGCTTGCACGCGAACTCGCCCTTCTCGCGCAGGACCTCAAGAAAGCCGTCCATGCCCTTGCGACCCCCCGCCTCCAGCAGGGGCACGAGCTTGCCGCCGTCGTTGTAGTAGTAGTACTCGGGAAGGAACTTGTCATACTCCGTGCCTGCGAGGGCGTACTTGAGGGTCAGCTTGTCGTTGATCCAGATGCGCTGCCACGAGTTGAGCGGCCACACACGAAAGTAGTCGTAGTCCGGCAGGTAGTCGCCTATGTTGTCCTCGTTCAGGCCGAAGGCGCAGGCGGACTCGACGCAGAAGCCGTGGCTATGCGCCCAGGAGCGATACGCCGGGTCGAACATGTCGTTGTCGTCCTCGAACAGCAGCATGTTGAGGTACTTGTCGGCCATCCTGCGCGCAAAGCCGTCCTTGAGCAGGTCACTCGTCTGGTTCTTGACAATCCTGGCCATAGGTGCCTCCCATTGGTGTGGGTTTTCGTTATAGTCGCAAGTTTGCATATTACTATAAGCCCAAAGATTGCCGCGGGGCTATTCCGCGGACGAGACGTGGCAATGGGGAGAAGAGCATGCATCACGCAGAGATTGGCGGCTACCTCGAGCTCGAGCACTTTGACGGCCGCGAGTACCACGAGGGCGCCGTCTGCCTTAACGCCGCACGCTCGTGCCTGCTCTATCTGGTCGAGGCGCGTGGCATCAGACGCATCTGGATACCGGCCTTCCTGTGCGACTCCGTGCCCCAAAGCCTCAAGGCCGCAGGCGTCGACGTTAGCACCTACGAGGTGACGGCTGACCTCAGGCCAGACCACGACTCCATCGACCTCCGCGGGGGCGACTACCTCTACCTCGTTGACTACTATGGTCAGCTTGACAAGAAGGACGTCCTTGCCGCCCGCGACGCCTGCGAGGGAAGGCTCGTGCTCGACGAGGTGCAGGCGTTCTTTAGGAGACCCCTGCCCGGAATCGACACGATCTACTGCTGCCGCAAGTTCTTTGGCATCCCGGACGGCGGATACCTCTATACGGACACCCATTTGGAACGCGAGCTCCCGAAGGCACGTTCGTCACAGCACGCGACACATATCTTGGGCCGCATGGACGACGGTGCGAACGCTCATTACGGCGAGTACTCCGCAAGCGAGCGTCTCTTTGGCAACGAGCCCGTGGCCGCCATGAGCGAGCTGACCCACAACCTGCTGCGCGCCATAGACTACCAGGCAGTCGCGGACGCGCGCCTGAGGAACTTTTCGCTCGTGAGCGAACGCCTTGGTTCACGGAACGAACTTGCCCCCATAGCGCGCCCCGGAGCCTACATGTATCCCTTCCTCACAAAAGACGCCTCGCCCATCCGCAAGGCCATGCAGCAGCGCAAGGTCTACGTGCCCACGCTGTGGCCCGGCTCCGCAAGCCTGGAGGGAATGTCGGGCAGGCTCTCGCGCGACATCCTGCCCCTTCCCATCGACCAGCGCTACGGCGCGGATGACATGACCTACATGTGCGATCTGCTGCTGGAGCTGCTGGACGAGCGCGCTGACGCCACGTAGGCTCGTCCTGCGGCGTCAGCGGACCCGGACGTTCACAAGCCGCGGCGCCTTGGCCAGTAGCCTACGCATCGTGCTGGCGTCCGGGAACCTGAGGAAGAGGATTCCAAGTGACTTGGAGCCATTGACGAGCCTCTCCACATGGTCGCCCTCTTTCGCAAAGATCTCGCTGCGATAGACGTACCGGTCGAGGGCGGGGTCGACGTCCAGCCCCGCGAAGAGGCCACTTTCCCTGGCATGTGGCACGAGGGTGGCAATGGGGGCACCCTCCCCGCTCAGTGGGTCAAAGTCGACGTCCACGTCCTCGTCGCCCATTGCGCAGCGGACGCTCGCCTCCGTCAGATTGATGCCACTCACGTCCTGGAGCTGCTGCGGAATCAGGTTGCCACCCGCGCGGCCCCCAAGCTCGATGATGTACGGCTTGCCGTCGCGACCCATGATGACCTCGAGGTTCATCTCTCCAAAGCGCAGGCCAAGGCTCGTGACGAGCCCCTGGACCTCACGTTTAAGAAGAACGGCCTGATCCGTCGGAAGCCCACTGGGAAACGCCTCCCCCACGGGCACCAGGCCGCCAATCGACTCATCGCGCACGGCGTCCATGAGTCCCCAGAAGCGCACGCGGCCATCCGTCACAAAGATGTCCCCTCCGATGACGTGGGGATAGCCACGCTCGATGTACTCCTCGCAGAGCAGGATGCCGTTGCGAGAGAACTCGCGTGCCGCCGCGATGGCCGCGTCATACGCGACGACCTCGGGTTTTGCGATGACGGTCACGCCCTTCGAGCCGCTCGAGTCCGTGGGCTTGAGGATCACGGGGAAGCGCATGCCGCTGCAGAGCGCCAACACGGAGCCCCCGTCCTTCTCTGCGGAGAAGGACACGGACTTGGGACAGTTGAAGCCGTGTTCTGCCAGATAGGGGCGAAAGAGGTACTTGTTGCTCAGCGTGTTGATGGAGGCGAGGGAGTTGGTAGGAAGGCCCAGTGATTCCGCCACGTAGCCCGCCGAGGGAAGCGCCGCGTCGGAGCCAAACGAGATGATGCCGTCGATGTGCTCGCGACACGCGACCTCGAGCATCTTCTCGCGGTCAGTCGTGCTCTCCTGATAGAAGACGTCCGCCACGTGCTGCCCCGGGTTGTCCGGCAGATAGTCACAGAGCACCGTGCGCAGGCCCAGACGCTTGGCCGCCTCTATCGCGGGGACCTGATGACGCGCACCGCCCAGGAGCATGAGCGTCCTACGCATAGAACCCCCTCACGGCAGCGACGACCTGCGCACGGTCATGCTCCGTCAGACCGTAGTACATGGGGAGGCGAAGGAGACGGTCACTCTCGCGCGTCGTATAGACGTCCTCGCCGCAGAAGCGGCCGAACTTCCTCCCCGCCGGGGAACTGTGGAGTGGCACGTAGTGGAAGACGGCCTGGACACCGCAGTCCCTTAAGTGTGCGATGAGAGCCGTGCGCTCCTCGAGATCGCGTGCCTTGAGATAGAACATGTGCGCGTTGTGCACGCAGCCCTCGGGGATGGTGGGGAGCACGATCCTTCCCTCGCGGGCGAGCGGCTCGAGCTGGGTGGAGTAGTCGTTCCAGCTGGCAAGTCGGTTCTCGTTGATCCGGTCCGCATGCTCGAGCTGGGCGTAGAGGTACGCTGCGTTCATGTCGCTCTGCAGATACGAGCCACCTCGGTCGACCCAGGTGTACTTGTCCACCTGATGGCGGAAGAACCTCTGACGGTTGGTGCCCTTCTCGCGAATGATCTCTGCACGCTCTATATAAGCAGGGTCGTTCACGAGGATGGCGCCGCCCTCACCCATGGAGTAGTTCTTGGTCTCGTGGAACGAGTAGCAGCCAAAGGTGCCGATGGTGCCAAGCGCCCGACCCTTGTACGTGCTCATCACGCCTTGGGCCGCATCCTCCACCACGAGGAGCCCATGGCGTCGGGCGATGTCCATAATCGTGTCCATCTCGCATGCCACGCCAGCGTAGTGCACCGGAACGATCACGCGCGTGCGGTCCGTGATGGCGGCCTCGATCTTGGACTCGTCGATGTTCATGGTGTCGGGGCGGATGTCTACGAACACCAACCTCGCACCGACCATCTGAAATGCGGTCGCCGTAGACGAGAACGTGAAGCTGGGAAGGATGACCTCGTCGCCCGGCTTGAGGTCGCAGAGGATAGCCGCCATCTCAAGCGCCGCGGTGCCGCTGGTTGTGAGTAGAGCCTTCGGCGTACCGAAGCGCTGCTCGAGCCACTCGTGGCATTTCTTGCTGAAGGGGCCGTCACCGCATATCTTGTGGTTCTTCTCGCATGCCTCGCGGACATATTCCATCTCGTTGCCTACATACGGCGGCACATTGAAACTTATCAACTAATGTCCCCCATCATCTAAAAACGTACGAGTTGAGCCTCAAGAAGACCACCCCGGCCAGCAAATCTTTACTATTGTATTGTAAGGGGATTGGCTTTCTTGCAAATACCTTATCTTGGGCTCGGGAACCATCAAGTCAGGACAGATGCCTATTGAAGGCGATTCACATCCCAGAACCGATTGGAGAAGCGCGTGAACTGGTCGCTCTATGTCTACCTTGGGCCGCTTTGCATTCTGGCCGCGATTGTTCTGGCCATCTACGTGCGGCTGTACGACAGGCTGACCGTCCCCAGCGAGAGGCGCACCCGCCTCGAGGTGACGCTGCTCACGGCGACCATCGCGCTTGGGATTGCCACCATCTACTTTAACTACTTTGACGGCACGTCCTACTTTGCGTACCGGGACGTGGGGTCAGATACCGTCGACCAATACGTCCCCTACTACCTCGACCTCATTCGCAAGGTGGGATCCGGCACCCTGGGCACGTGGAACATGAACTATGGCCTGGGCGCAAGCTTCATGTCGTACCAGTCATGGACCCTCGACCCGTTTTGCCTCGTGGTGGTACCGTTCACGCTGCTGATGGGGCAGGATCACCTCTCGCTCGCCCTCGTGATCGCTCAGAGCTTGAAGATGCTCCTTTGCGGACTGCTGTTCGACCATGTCCTCACCTTCTATTGCAGGCGCCCGCTATCCAGGATCGTGGGATCGGTGCTCTACGCGTTCTGTGGGTTCCTGCTGCTTTGGGGCCAACACTACTGGATCGGGGCGTCCATTGTGATGGCGACGCTCATGATGCTTCTGCTCGAGCTCCTGATGCGTCGTTGGACGATGCCTCGCTTCTGGGGCCTCGTTGCCGCAAGTGCCGCCTCCATCATCATGAGCACGTACTCCGGCTTTGCCGTCATGCTCTTCTCGCTCGCCTACGCACTCCTGAGGATTCCCGTTGCGACGGGCGGGCGTGGGGTCCGCGCCTACCTTACCCAGCTGTGGCGGCTCGCAGTTCCCGTGGCCTGCGGCGTGCTCGTATCCTGCGTCACGCTGGTGCCCTACGCGGTCGCGATGCTGCAGGAATCGTCGCGAGTGGTCAATTCCGGACAGGGAACGCTACCTTCGCGCATGGCTGGCTACGCCAGGGGCTTTGTTCCCCTGAGATGGGTTCCCTACTTGCTCAGCCGCCTGATCGGCAATGGTCTCGTTTCCGTGAGCGCAGAACTTCCCAAAGGCCTCGTGCCTGCAACGCACGAATTTGGCCAGACCAACGTGTACGAGATGGTCCAGATGGGCTTTTCCGTTGGTGCGGTCATCCTACTCTGCCAGTTTGCCTGGTGGGAGGCTAGGCATGCGAGCAAGAGGGAGAAGGTCCTTGCTGCCGTCGCCGGCATCCTCTGCGTACTGTACTGTGTCAACTACTTCCTGCCCGCGCTTACGAACGTGTTCTCCGCGGTCCGTTATCGTGCGTGCTTTGCGTTGGCCGCACCGTCATGCATCGCGATGTCCATCGCATTCGAGCGCTGCTTCCTGGAAGATTCGCCGAACCTTCCCGTGCTTGCTACCAGTTCCCTTGCCACGATGGCAATCCTCGCATGGTCGCTCCTTCGCACCCAGGACGGACGCCTGGTCTGCCTGTACTTCTTAGTATCCCTGGTCGCCCTCCTTGCCCTCGCCGTGGCGCGTGCCCACGCCGCGCGAATGTCCCTCGTGGTCCCGCTTGTTGCAGCGGTCCTGCTGTCGAGCTCCGTCGTCGACGGCTTCTTTGTGACAAACAGCCGAACGTGGTGCACCAAGGACAACTTCCCCAACGCCTCGGCCTCCTACGAGGCGGACATGCGTGCTGCGCTGCGCTTCATACATTCCCAGGATCCGTCGGAGCCGGCAACGTACCGCATCTCCGCTGCCATGGGCGACCTCAACGCCTCGCTCGCACAGGGATTCATGGGCGTGGACTCGTACAATTCCACCATCAACAGCAACATCGAGGAGTTCTACAAGGGGATTTGGCCACACGCCATCAGGGGCATAAGCGCCTACCAGGCAACCCGTGACGATATGGCGCATCCCACGCTGCAGCGCCTGCTTGGCGTGCGATACGTGCTGTGCACGTATGACCTCAGCTTGGCGGGATACGAGCGCATCAACACTTTTGGCCAGGTAAGGGTCTACAAGGCGCAAGGCCAGACATCTCTTGCAACCGTATACGAGCGCAGCGTGACGGAGTCCTCCGTAAGTTCCAAGTCACCCACACGGCTCGAGGGACTGGTTGGTGGGGGCGCGGCCGTCGTATCCGACGGCGCGCCCAATTCTTACCGGAAGTTGGAATCCAGTACGTCAGGCCCCTCCTCCGTCAGAACCAAGGTGGAGAGTCAGACGCACGTAACCTGTAACGTCTTTGCCTCCAAGCGCGCTGTCTGTATGGTCGCGATTCCCTATGCAAGGGGGTGGTCGGTCAAGGTCGACGGCAGGGAGACCGGCACGTTCAGGACCAACTACGGCTTCATCGGCATCGCTCTCAGGCCGGGCAGGCACAGCATCAGCATCACCTACCGTCCCGTCGGAACAGAGATTGGAATTGCCGTCGCGGCCACAGGCCTGGTGGCTGCCCTTCTCACCAGCGTTGTCATGAGCCGGCGTCAAGGCTCCGCAGGCAAGAAGGACACCCCGGACCCTCAGGCAGCCCGGCCCGGAGTGACGGCATAAGTTCCCAGCAAGGCTTCCAACGCAATGTGTGGCCGCAAGGCCAAAGAGAGGAGGCCCCCGCGCCATTTGACGCGGGGGCCTCCTACTTAGCTGAGCCTTGCCCTCGTTCGGCAGAACGCTAGTCGTAACTCACGACCGTCGTGCCATTGGGTGCATTGTAATAAATCCACTTCGCGTTCTCAAAGGAGAGACGCACGCAGCCGTGCGTAATCTTCAGACCAAGACGGCCGTCAAACACTGCGGAGTGCTCCGCCTTGATGCTCGTGCCGTTGGGACGGTAGTAGGCAATCGAATGGAACCGCTGGCCACCGATCTTGTTGTCACGGAACGTCGTCCAGTAAAAGTAGTCCGGGTCATTGCCCATCACGTAACCCCTGTTGGAGATATACGTGATGCCCCTGAAGGTCCGGCCAAGCTTGTCGTTGCCAACTCCACAAACCCAGTCGAAGATGGGCGTCCAGTTGCCCTTCGAGCCACTAAAGACAACGGTGCGGCAGTTGGTGTTGTCGATGGCAAAGATGTAACGGGAGGTGCTGCCGATGTTCTTGATCTTCTCCCACGCACGGTACGCCACGTAGGACCACTGTGTGGCGCTGCCGTTGGCGTTGTAGTAGTAATACCCGCCACCGGACTTGACCCACCCGTTGACCGCGACGGCGGCAAGGTGCCAGTCCTGGTTTGCGGATCCGTCGGCAACCGCCTGGTTCACGTTGGAACCGTTGGAGGAGCCCGTGAGGTTGAGCGCCATGCCCGAATGGCGGTTCAGGAAAATCACGTTGCCGCCGTCGCCGATCTTCACGTCCCAGGACTGCGCTCCGGTGCCGTTCTTATCATATTGCTGCACATTGGCGCCACTGGCAGTCGAGCCGTTGAGGACGTCAAGCGCCTTGCCGGAGGCAACGTTTGTGATCACGTAACCGCCGTTGAGGTAGGTCACATAGAACTTCTGGGCCACGCTGTTGTTGTCGGCATAGCCCTGCACGTTGGCGCCGCTTGCGGTCGAGGCACCCGCAACGTCCATGGCCAGCCCAAGGGCAGAGGTGAACTTGTATGCCCCGTTCTTGATCAGCTGTGCCGCCGAGAACAGGAAGTGCTGAGCGTCCGTGCCGTTCGCCTCGTACGTCTGGACCTTCGCTCCGTTGGCCGTGAGGCCACCGTAGATGTCCATGACGTAGTTCTTGCCCGTGGCCTCCATCGCGCCAACGTTCACGAGCGAGAAGAACGATCCGTTCCAGCCCAGTGCCCACTTCTGATACGAAGAGCGCTCGCTCTTGGAGGAACCCTCCTGGACAACGAGCCCGTCGGCGCTGCGGGTAAGCCATCCGCCCGAGGCGGCAGTCCGGATGCTAATCGTGCCGTCGCCGTTGTTCACGACCTCGAAGCGCTGCGCGAGCGTATCGTTGATGTCGTACAGCTGAGCCTGGGTGCCAGACTTATTGGACGCGGACGGGATGTCCATGGTCTTGGTCTTACGCGAGTTGAAGTTGCGGATGGAGTAGATGCCGTCTGCATAGGCGTCGATCTTCTCGAGGGCAAACCTCTGTGCCTTTGTACCGTTCTGACGATAGGTATTGAGGTTTCCGCCATTGCCGGTATAACCGCCATAGACGTCCATCGCGAGTCCGTTTGCCTTGTTGACAAAGGTGTAGGTTCCGTCCTCGTTCTGGATGATTGCCCACTTCTGCGCATCGGTGCCGTTGTAGTCCCACTGCTGGATGTTGCCTCCAGGCATGAACTGGGCTCCCGAGACGTCGAGGGTCTTGCCCGTGCCGACGACCGAGATGGTGTAGAGGCCGTCGCTCCCGCGATGGAGGTAGAACCTCTGGGCTCCGGTTCCGTTGGAGCTCCACGTCTGCGCATTCGCCCCAGAATTCCAGCTACCACCATAGATGTCGACGGACTTGTTGTTGCCGATGCTCGCCTTGATCGAGTACGTGCCGTCGGCAAGGCTGACGTTCGACTTCACGTCGTGCACGGTGGGCAGCAGGTAGAACTTCTGCGCGTTCGTCCCGTTGCTCTGGTAAATCTCGACGTTCGTGCCGCTCCTCATGCCCGCCGCGTATAGGTCGAGCACGTACTTGTCGTCAAGGTGCGAGACAAACGTGTATGCCAGACCGTTTTGGACGATATCCCAGAGCTGGGCGGCAAGCCCGACGGTCTTCCTTCCCAGCTGCACGTTTGCGCAGTTCATGGCAAGGCCGCCGCGCACCTCAAACACGAGGTCCGTTCCGTGCTTGGCCACGTAGTATCCCTTGTTCGCCTCGTCGTACGTGATGTCCCACTTCTGCGCGGCGGAGCCGTTGAACGAGTACGTCTGGACGTTGGTGCCGGGCATGTTGCCGTTCGCGACGGCATCGACTACCTGCGGGTCGGTGGTGCCAGACTCGATCACGTACGTGCCGTCGGCAACGGTTCGAGTGCTTTCCTCGGGCTTGGCCTCCTCGGAGGCGTTGGCAGAGGAGTCGGAGTCCGTCGAGTTCGCGGCTCCTCCTGCAGGCTGCGCCTTCGAATCAGCCGCACCGTTGACCTCGCCAGCGGCCGCCGTCTCCTGCTGTCCCGGCGACTGCACGGCGTCGGGCGTCGCAGGCGTCGCCTTCTCGTCACTCGCGCCCTACACGCCATTGGCCGTTGCCGTTGACGTGGCGTTCGAGGGGTCCGAAGCAGGCGAGGTGGCCTCTGTCCCCTGGGAGCCCTCGGTTGTGCCGGACGTTGGTGCCACCTGAGCAGTAGCGGCAGCAACCTGATCACTCGTCGCCGAGGCGCTTGCAGCCTCCTGTACGACAGCCTGCGTGGCAGCGCCCGTTACGTCCCGGGCCAGTGCCGTCTGCGGAAGAACGACCGCCATGGTGCACGCACCAGCGGAAATCATCGCGGCAAGGGCTACCTTTGGCCTAAAAGCGGATAATCTCATCGTGCCTCCCCCGCGTCACTAATGACGCCTTGTCAAGCATTCAATAGCCCCAAGTATATATGAGTTTTCTTTCAGCAACAGAAACCTAGGCCGTTGGTTACAATCGCACGCGCATATTTTTCTTTCAGCAACAGAAACCTAGGCCGTTGGTTACAATCGCACGCGCATATATGCCCAAACGCCTACCGGGCGTCACCCTTCGCAATGGCGCTCACTCTCGCGAGCCTGCTGGCCTTGCCAATGTAGTCGGGACTCGTCACCAAGGATCCTATCAGCTGCGGTATGCAAACCAGCCGCTCCGAAGCCGCACGCGCACCTAAAAACGCGTTCATCCTCGCATATGCCCGCGCGAAGCGCCGCTCGCGAGAAGGCGTCCACGCTCCCTCCACCTCACGGGCAGCCTCGTCCAGGTCAAGGACCCGGTCGCTCGCGTACGCCTTGGTCAGGGCCTTCTGGTACAGGTACTGTCTCAGGAGGTTCGACCGCGAGATGCTTCCGGAGGATACCGTGTAGTCGAGCAGCGTTTCCGGGCAGTTCCCAATCCTGTGGCCCTCAAGCTCCAGACGGAGCAGAAAGTCATAGTCCTCCGACTGTGGGACGGGGCGATACCCTCCGGACAGAACGTCACAGCGACCGAGCCACGTGGGATGCATGACGCAGTTGTTGTAGCGAAGTGCCCTCCTGACGGCATCGACGCCCGTTGGCAGGCCGTCCGCGCGATACAGAAACGTCCCGTCCTCGGCGACAACGTTCATGTAGCAGCCAACAAGGTCAAGGCCGTTCCCCAGTAGGTACGAGACCTGCCTCTCCACACGCTCCGCGTGCGCCACGTCATCCGCGTCCATGCGGCAAATCAGTTCGCCCTCTGCCGCAACGTCCCTCATCGCGGCATTGAGCGATCTCGCGAGGCCCATGTTCTTCTCGTTCACCTTGAGCGAGAAGTTCGCCCTTCCCTCGCAGTACGCCGTGAGGAAGTCGACGGCCTCGCCGTTGAGAGGATCGTCCAGCACCATGAGGACGCTCAGGTTGTCATAGGTCTGTGCGGCAATCGAGTCCGCGGCACGCCGGATCACGTCCACGGGCTCCCTGTAGACAGGGAGGATGGTCATAACCTTTGGCTTGCTGTTCACCTTGCCCCCGAGTTCCGTGCCAAACCGCACGTTTTGCTAGACTGTCGGTAGTAACGCTGCCCATGGTAGCGCAAGGTGGCCCCCAGGGCCGCGCACGGGGGCAATACCGCCCTTCGCACAACCGTTTGGAAACCTCAACATGTGGCTTAGCTTCGCATTGGTATGCGCAACCTATTTGATCTTCTTCGTGCCCAGCGCGCTTCTTCTCTTTGGCCTGGGCTTTGACGCCTTTTGGAGCGCCATGCTGTCGCCCCTCGTCAGCATCAGCCTCTACGCGATCATTGGCCAGGCCTTCGCCTTCGTCGGCATCGCCTCAAGCGCCCCGATCCTCATGGCGCCCATACTGCTTGCCTCGCTCGTCGCGTGGCTCCTCGTTCGCAGGAGCGGGAGGCGCATCGCAGCCCCAGACCTCGACCGGACCACAATCCTCCTGTACCTCTGCGTCGGTCTCGGCCTCGGCATCCTCGTCTACCTCAAGAACCTTCCCTCCCCCGACGCGCTCTTCCAGGCGTTCGACACGGCGCAGCACCTCAACATCATCCAGGCCTTTGCCGACTCGGGACACTTCTCGTCCCTGGGCGTCTCGGCCTACCTCACCTCCGCAGACAAGGCCGTCTGCCCGGCGCAGACTTCAGGGTTCTACCCCTCGGCATGGCATGCGTTCTGCGCCCTCGCGGTACAGGCAACCTCATGCAGGGTGACCGTCGCCATCAACGCCTCCGAGTTCATCATGACGGCCCTCGCCTACCCGCTTGGTTGGGCCGCCCTCCTCACGCTCGCCTTTGGGGGACAAAGGGACAGGGTCCGTGCCGGCGCGCTCGTCTGCATGGCCTTCTCGTCGTTCCCGTGGCAGCTGACCATGTTCGGCCCCGTCTATCCAAACCTCATCGGCTTCTGCATCCTCCCCTCCGCCATGGCGCTCTTCATGCTCGCCCTTAGCGGCTTGGGCAAGAGGACGTCCATCACCTCCATCCTCGTCCTTCTCCCCTGTCTGTGCGGCCTTGCGCTCCTGCACCCCAACACCATCTTCACCGCGCTTGTGCTCCTCATGTTCTGGTGTGCAAGGCGCGTGCACGATGCCATCGCATCCAGGCTTCAGAACCGCTCCAAGCGCCTTGGCATCGCGCTGCCCCGGCTGGGCTGGCTCGCGTTCATGCTGCTCTGTCTTGCGTTCTGGATGTTCTGCTACCGTCTTCCCGCGTTCCAGGACATCGTCACGCACAACTGGAAGACCTATGCCACCCAGCCGCAGATGCTGTACAACATCCTCGCCCTTACGTACACCAACGGCTTCTGCTACAACGTCGCGCCGCAGTTCGTGCTGGGCGCGCTCGTGGTGGTGGGCGCCGCCCGTGCGGCCATGTCCGGCAAGACCCGCTGGATGACGCTCTCCTACCTGGTGGCAGGCTTCATCCTGTTCTGGGTCGCAACGTACACCGGAACCCCTGGCCACTCCCGCAACCTCCTGGGCGGCTTCTGGTACACGGACCCCATGCGGCTCGCCTCCATGCTCGTGCTGGCATCCATCCCCTGCGCCGCCCTTGGCCTCGCATTCGCGAGCCAAAAGGTCGCACAGCTCGCGGGTACCCGCTTCGAGGGCACACGCCTCGCCAAGCGCGGCGTCTCGCTTTTTGTCATCGTTCTCGCGGCCTTTGCGCTCGTCAACTACTTCCCCGGCTTCTATCTGTCACCGCAGGAGGTCAACCGCAATCCCAAGCTTCAGAACACCGACTTCCACACGGCGTTTGGCGACCTGTGCTACATCGTAACGGACGTATATGACAGCACCTCGCCCCTCTCTCAGGACGAGAAGGACTTCCTTGCCAAGGTCGCCTCCATCGTCGGTGACGACCTCGTGATCAACGACCCGAGTGACGGCAGCCTGTTCGCCTATGGCGACTACGGAATCAGGACCTACTACCGCAGCCTCACAATCCCCGGAGCCGGCAACGAGACGCTGGAAAGCCAGCGCATCAGGACGTGGCTCAGCCACATGGGCCAGAGCGAGGAAACCCGAGCCGCGCTCCGCAAGACCGGCGCGCGCTACGTGCTCGTCATGGACGATGGGGACGCCCCGTACTCCTTCATCAACCTCAGGGGCACCGGCGTCAAGTCCAGGGCGGACTTCCACGGAATCCAGAGCGTCCGCAGCGACACGCCCGGGCTCAAGCTCGTCCTCAAGAGCGGCAGCAAGCTGCGCCTCTACAGGACAGAGCGCTAAGGCGCCGCCTCGGACAACCCAGTTTGAAGATTAGGAGCAATGCTCCGATTGGGATAGAATGTTTCAGGAATGTCCTGCCCAACCCTAAGGAATCGGTGCGCATGCGCGTCCTGGCAATAATACCCGCCTACAACGAGGAGGAATGCCTCTCCTCCACCGTCTCGGAGCTCAGGTCACAATGCCCGGAGATCGACTACCTCGTCGTCAACGATGGCTCTAGGGATCGGACGGCCTCAATCATTCGCGAGGAGGGCCTCCACGGCGTCAACCTCCCCGTCAACACGGGTCTCACCTCGGCCTTCCGCACCGGCATGAAGTACGCGTATCGCCATGGCTACGACGCGGCCATCCAGTTCGACGCAGACGGTCAGCATGTCCCCACCTTCGTCCGCAGCATGGCGCGGGCATTGGACGAGAAAGACGCGGACATCGTCATCGCGTCCCGCTTCCTCAACGGCGAGCGTTTCTCGGGCGCGCGAGGTGCCGGTTCGCACCTCATCACCCATCTCATAAGGATGACGACGGGCACCACCATCACGGATCCAACGAGCGGCATGCGCATGTACGGTCGCTCCATGATCGAGCTCTTCGCCACGGGCTTCGACGTCGCCCCCGAGCCAGACACCGTCGCGTGGGCCATCCGAAAGGGCAACAAGGTGGTCGAGATTCCGGCCCAGATGCGCGAGCGCCAGGGTGGCGAGAGCTACCTCAAGCTCTCCAACGTTATCAAGTACATGAGCAGGACCTGCCTTTCGATCCTGCTGTTCCAGTGGCTCAGGTAAGGAGCTCTCGTGGCCATCCAGCAGCGCATCTTCATTCTCTTCGGCGCGATCCTGGCATTCGCCTTCGTGTGCCAGCGCATCCGCAAGGACAAGATCCTCGTGGAGGACTCCATCTTCTGGGTCGTCCTCTCCGTCGTCCTCGTAATCATCGCCATCTTCCCGGGCATCGCCATCTGGTGCGGCAGGCTCTTCGGCTTCATCTCGCCCATAAACTTCGTCTACACGCTCCTCATCGCCCTGCTCCTCGTCAAGGCCTTCGGCAACTCCGCGGAGATTTCCATGCTCAAGAGCAAGGTGAACGACCTTGCGCAGGAGGTCGCCCTCAAGGACGAACTCAACCAGGGGGAAAAGGATGCAGAAGCCGATAAGGCCAACGCCGTCGCAGACCAGAGTGACGGCACAAGGATTCCTCGCAGCTAGCCCATCTTCCTTAGGCTAACAGGCGCGCTCCGCACGCGCCATGCGTGCGGAGCGCGCCTGTCTCTCTACAGCCTGCCAGTCAGGAACAGGATGCGGAGCGCCAGCTCCTCGGAGCCCTTCTGCCTGAGCCTCACGGGCGTGGTCGCCTTGCTCCACCGGCCCCCATGCAGGAATCGCTCCAGGAGCCGCCTCCTGTCCGCAGGCATCGCATCGCCAAAGTGGCGCGCGAGCTTTTGGAGCTGCACGGTGACGTTTGCAAGCTCGCCACCCTGTAGGAACTTGCGGGCGCGGTACCTCAGCAGCGACATGCCGCCAGTCCCCGTCGCGCTCACGTTCGACCCGGTCCGCCGGTAGTCGAGCGAGGCAAAGTCGTCAAACGTGAGATCGCCGATGGCGCTCGCCACGAGGGCGCACCACCAGTCGTGGCAGTACACGCCCTCGACTCCCGCGGAGACGACGGCGCACACGAGCGCGTCGTTCATGAGCGTCGTGTTTCCGGACACCATGTTCTCGTACAGCATCGTGGGGAAGCCCACGCCACGGCGGTTGAGATGGCTCCTACCCTGTGGCCTCAGCTCCCCGTCGCAGAACTCGTACTCCGAGCAATACAGCTGCGGCACGCTCGCGTCCTTCCCCTGCAGCACGCTTACCGCCCGAGACACCTTGTCTGCATGCCACCTGTCATCCTGATCACAGAACGCCACGTAGTCGAACCTTCCGCAGACCTCCTCGAGGAGCGAGAAGAACGAGTGCACCACGCCCGCGTTCTTTCCGCGCTCCAGGTGGATTCTCCCCGCGCGTTCGTATGGCTCGAGCACGCTCACCGTACCATCGCTCGAGCCGTCGTCGCGCACAAAGACGGACACGTTGGGATAGTCCTGTGTCAGCACGCTGTCCAGCTGCTCGCGCACGTACTTCTCGCCGTTGTATGTCGACATGACCACGGCGACGCTCGCAAGGTCACTCATCCCCATGTGCACCTCTCGCTACGGGGCGACGCCGTCAAAATGCGACGACGCCGCCCCTTCCCTCGTTTCAATACTCCTAGCCGCGCAACGCACGACCTCTTGGCTACTTGGGCCAGCTGCCTACGCTCCAGGTAGTCGGGTTGGGATTATAGCTTGCAAAGGACTCGACGGTCGAGCCCGTGGGCACGGCGTCGTATATCCACTTGGCGTCATCGTGGCGCATGCAGATGCAACCGGAGCCCTTGTGGACGTAACCCGACTTGCCCTGTGCCCTGAAGTCGGCGTAGATGGAGTAGTGGAAGCCCTGTCCAAGCTCGTAAGGGGCCGAGCTGTTGCGCGACTCCGGATAGGACGGCAGGTTGAAGCCATTCTGGTTCCTGTTTGACGTCCATGCGGTCACGAAGCAGCTGAAGTAGTCGTTGACCCACGTGGTCCCCTCGTAAAGCGCAGGTGCCTTGTGATGGAGCTTGAAGAGTCCCGTCTTGGAGTTGTTGGTGCCGGGTCCCCACTTGCCGCCATACGCGCCAATGGTGACGTCGAACGTCTTGACGGCGCTCCAGGAGCCGCCGGACCGCTGGAAAACGGTCACTCGGGCTTGGTCGACGTCCACGCAGAGGTAATAGTTCGTGTCGCTTCCCTTTTGAACCGCCTTGGCGCGCATCTTGTCGAGATAGACCTTGCCGTACTTGAGTCCAGAGGCGTCCTGTCCGCTCACGCTGCCTGCGTCGCTGGAACTCGTGCCCGAGTTGCTCCCCGAGCTTGGAGCGACCGTCGTCTTGGCATACGACCAGCGCGTCCCATCGGACTTCGCATCCGCGAGAATTGCCCTGGCGCCCGAGGGCCCAACGCCAAGCGCAAGATTGTTGGAGAGCCCGGACACGAGCACGATTCCGCCCCTGTTGCCAATTATCGGCTTCCACAGCTGCGCCTTTGTGCCATTGGGAGTGTACTGCTGGATAACCGCGCCGAGGCTGCCATTGCCGTTCGGCACGTCGAGAGACTTTGCCGACCCGGCGTTTGCGATCGAGACGTAACCATTGCCCGCAGACTTAACCGTCCATGCCTGGGCAGCAGTCCCGTTCTTCTGGTACACCTGCACCGCCGCGCCATCGGACTTGGAGCCACCACTCACGTCCAGCGCCTTGCCGAGGTCCGTATAGGTGGAGAGGACGTATGTGCCGTCCCCGATGGCACTGACCCGGCTGAGCTTCCAGGACTGTGCGCCCGTCCCGTTCGACGCATACGTCCCGACAGAGTTGCCATTGCTCGTGGAGCCGCAGGAGAGGTCGAGCGCCCGCTTCGTCGAAGCGTTCACGAAGGTGACACCCCCGTTCGACCCTGACTTCGGCGTCCAGCGTGAGGCATCCGAGGCGGAGTCAGCTCCCTTGAGGGTTCCATTGGCATCGCTCAGGAAGAGACCCGAGTTTGCACTCTTGATCGTATAGGTCTTGGTTGCCTTGTCCAGGCTGACGACCCACTTCTGCGCGAGCGTCCCGTTAGTGGAGTAGACCTGCATGCGCGCATCTGGGCTCATCGACGCCGAGGCGACGTCGAGCGCCTTGGACGAGTCCAGGGAGCTTGCGATGGTGTAGAGACCATCCTCGATGGTGGGAACGTCCTCCTCGAAGGCCCACTGCTGGGCCTTGGTGCCGTTTGAATCCCACAGCTGCACCTGCACGCCATTGCTCGCGTTGCCCGAGGGCACGTCCAGGGCGCGGCTGGTGAGCGGGGTCTTGATTGAGCATGCGTTTCCGGACGCCTTCCTGATGTCCCACGTCTGGGCCGCGGATCCGTTGGGCTGGTACTGCTGGACCCTCGTGCCGTTTGAGCCGTTGGCTGCAGGCACGTCGAGCACCTTGTCGGAGCAGGCGGCACTCAGCCTGTAGTAGCCCGTGTTCGCGTCGTAGGCCAGGGCCCATTTCTGCGCACTGCTTCCGTTCTTCTCCCAGAGTTGGATGTGCGCTCCGTTTGACGAAGATGCCGATGGGACGTCCAGGACCTTGGATGTCCCCGCGGCGGAGCGGATGGCGTAGGTACCCTCGGGGACCGGCTTTGTGGACTCGAGCGAAAACTTCTGGGCACTCGTACCATTGCCCTGCCAGACCTGGATGTTGGCTCCGTTGCTCCGACTACCGCCAGAGACGTCGAGGACGAGCCCGTTGCAGACCGACCTCAGCGAGTAGCTACCATCGCCGTTGTCCACGAGGTCCCACTGCTGTGCAGCGCTTCCGTTTGCCTTCCAGAGCTGAACGTTTGTGCCGTTTGCTTTGCCGGCGCCGTAAACGTCCAGCACGAGGTTGGTCTGAATGCTTCGCACTACGTAGTGTTCCCCGGACCTCTGGAGCTGCCAACGCTCGCCCACGCGGGAGTTGTCACTCCACTGGAACACGTTGCCGCCGCTCGCCTTGTGGCCCGACTCGACCGCAACGGTCTTGTTTGAGGCCACCGAGCGGAGGATGTAGACGCCATCGTCCACGGTGGCGGATGCGGCACGCGCCGTGACGGGCTGGCCGAGCGCGAGGCAGAGTGAAAGGGCTGCGGTGACCGCGCAGCCCGTCCTCGCGAGAAGTGTTTTGCTGTGCATGTTGTCCTCCCCTGGAGGGATGGTTGGGTATCGCCAATCGTACCATCTGAGGGACGGAAGAATCTGCGTGAACAGGATTTGGCAAGCCTGCTGAACGCGAATTACAGGGTGACTCCCCTGCCAAGCAGCGCTCGGACACCAAGGACGGCATACCAGCGCAACGGGGAGAGCAGGTATGACGGCCTGCGGTCCTTCTCGCCCATGATCTCGCGGAGGGCGTCGTGCAGCGTGGAGCAGCGCACCTTGCCCACGCTCCACTTGAGGAGCGTGCGGTAGTACGTCATCTTCGCGGCATGGATGGCCTCGGCGTTGTGACGCGACTCGGCGAAGTTGATGATGGTCTTACCGAAGAGGAGCTCCTGGCGCGCGTAGCCCTCGTCGATGCGGACGTTTGACGAGTAGCTGGAGCCGCCCTTGACGACGTGGCGGTAGGCGCTCCACGTCTGGTTCATGCAGCGCACGCGGCCGATCGTGAGGATGAAGAACGCGTTCCTGCGATCGCCGGGATAGGAGTCGTAGAGCCTCATGCGCGTGATGTCCTCGCGCGCCTTGAGGTAGGGCTCGCGACGATAGAGGGAGGTGCCGATCTGCCCGGGTAGGCTCATGTAGAAGAATTCCTTGAAGGTGTACTCCTCCTTCGGGCACTCGGGGTACTTCTCGCCGTTTGGCTTAGAGTCCGCCCCGACGACTACGCAGTGGTGGTAGCAGGCAGAGTAGCCCGGATGCGACTCTAGAAAGTCGACCTGCGCCTGGAGCTTTCCGTCATACGTCCAGAAGTCGTCACCCTCGAGGATGGCCATGTAGCGCCCGCGGCAGCGGTGCAGCAGGTCATTGCAGTTGTTCTCGCCCCGGAGACCCATGTTCTTGGGGCGGAGGAGGATCTGGAACCAGTCGGGAAGCTCGGGCTCGAGGCTCCTGAGGACGTCGCGCGTGCCATCCGTGGAAAGGTCGTCTCCGACGATTACCTCTATAGGAAAGTCGCACTCCTGGCTGGCAATGCTCCTGAGGCAGCGCTCGACGTAATCCCTCTGGTTGAAGACGGGCACGATGACGCTGACCATCGGCGTCTGCATCGTGGCTGTCTTGGTCTGTTTCTCCACCGGCACTCGCCTAGCCCCTGGCACAGGACAGGACGATGTCGCAGATCCGGTCGACGTCCTCGAGCGCAAGGTCCGCATACATGGGCAGCGTGAGCACGTGGCTCGCGACATAGCGCGCCACGGGTGTCCTGGAGCTGTCGAAGCGGCCGCGATAGCAGGCGAAATCCGTCGTGAGCGGATAGAAGTACTTGCGCGAGAAGACCTGCTGCTCGGCGAGGGCGTCGTACACGTCATCGCGGGAGGCACCGAAGTCGCCGTCGAACACGACGGGCAGGTAGGCGTAGTTGGGGGTGACGCCCTCCTTGGGCAGCGAAAGCCTGACTCCCCTGACGCCGTCGAGGCGCTCCCAGTACCGCTCGGCGACCAGCTTGCGCTTTGCGATCTCGCGGTCGAGGTGGCGAAGGTTGCAGATGCCCATGGCCGCGCAGAACTCGTTCATCTTGGCGTTGCCACCTACGTACTCAACGTCCTCGGGACCAGTGATGCCAAAGTTCTTCCACTCGTTGAGGAGCGTCTTGAGCCCAGCGTCGTGGAAGCACACGGCACCCCCCTCGATGGTGTTGAACACCTTGGTCGCATGGAACGAGAACATGGAGGCGTCGCCAAACGACGCGGAGGAGACGTCGCCGCGCCACACTCCGAAGGCATGCGCGGCATCATAGATGACCTTGAGGCCGTGACGGTCAGCGATGTCCTGGATCGCGTCCACGTCGCATAGGTTGCCATAGACGTGGACGGGGACGATGGCGCAAGTGTCCTCGTCTATCAGGCGCTCGACCGAGGCAGGGTCAATCGTATAGTCGTCTGGCTTAATGTCTGCGAACACGGGCTCCAACCCCTTGCGAACGATGGCGTGGGTCGTGGACGCAAAAGTGTAGGGCGTTGTTATGACCTTGCCCTTGAGCCCCATGGCCTCGAGCACGCACTCGAGCGCTGAATGGCCGTTCACGAAGAGCGCAATCTGGGGAACCTTCAGGTAGCTCGCAAGGTCTGCTTCGAGCTGACGGTGCTTTACGCCCATGTTCGTAAGCCAGTGGCTCTCCCAGATGGGCTTTATCTCCTCCGCATACTCCTCGAAGTTCGGCATGGACGAGCGCGTAACGAGGATCTTATCTGGCATGCTTGTGCTCCAAACCTGCAAGTTCCGCAAATATAAGACATTCTAGCATCGATATCACAACATAGAACTCCGGGCTGTACTTACCCACCTCCAGTAGGTAGGAATCAAAGCTGAAGACGCTCAGCTGGTACGAGACGTACCAGACCGTCGCGGCCTCGTATGCGAGCGCAGTGAGCGCCAGACCGAGCGCGATGAGCAGTGATTCCACGGGCTGCTTCACCCTCCCGCGCACAGCCATCGCGACGAGAGCCGCGATGGCAGGAAGGAGCAGCAGGTTCATGATGCGCATTGCCGCGATGCCGACACGCCCAAGGTGGTAGTCAACCGCGGATACTGCCGCCGCCTTCTTGGACGTATCATCCACCTCACCATTGGCAAGCGTGTTGCCACCAAGGAGCACGCGCATCTTGACCTCCCCCGACGCAAACATACCCGGCGGGCTCACAGGCTTCCATCCCGGTTCGATGAGGTGTTCCTGAAGGGCGTCCAAGCGAAGAAGAGTCGCCGATGTATCGAGTGTTCGTCTTGCCCAGGGGAGAAGGTCGGTTGTCCCAACTGGCGGTGCCACCTGAGAAATCCTCAGGCCTCCTTTTGCGCCTATGTTACCCGTCCCCTCCGCCTTTCGCAGCTCTGCGTCAACCTTCGACCAGAACGCGCTGGCGGTGCGGGCGGTCGCGTTCTTCCTTGCGTCGTAGTAGCCCTGCCTGAGCGCCCAGTACGCAAGGTCGCCGTACACCTCATGCCCATCGAAGGACTCATCCCACTCGTCCCACGACCCCTCTACGGACTTGCGGATCGTTGCAAGCGTCGGGCTCGCTCCCATCGCGCTCTCAAGAGCCTTCCTCGACACCCAGAGTCCTTCGTCCTTCTCGCCTGTGTCGATGCCGGACAAGTCAGAGCACACACGCGCGAACGAGCCCGTGAATCTCTCGTTTGTGCCATTGAAGCAATAACGCTCATAGTTCACGCGAGAGACCGCTTCCGACGCACTCCACACGAGCACAAGGGGGAGCACGAGAAGCGCCACCCTGACGATGGGACCGCGTGCACCTTGGTGCTCACGACGGGCGCCCTTCAGCCAACCAACCGCCATGACGATGGAACACACGAGCACGAAAGGCAGTACCCAGGTAAAGTTCTCCTTGATGAGCGAGAGCGGGACCAAACCCAACACCGCCGCGGCAGACCAGGGAAGCTGCCCCCTCACGGGACCCTTCCTCCTGAGGTACCAGCCAATGTAGGCGGAGAGCGAGAGAATGGCGAAGGGGATGACCATCCCGTCGCGATAGATTCTGCGGAAGTACGTGGTCGTGAAAAGAAGCGGCGTGTAGAGAAGTATGAGGTAGACAACGACACGCACCCATCTCGAGCGAATGCGGGGGCGAAGCGCGATGGCGAAGGCGAGGCAGGCGATGGCCTGTGCACCGATGAAGAACAGCTGATAGCGAATGTGAGTCGTCCCACACAACGCGATGATCATGGGGTAACCCGGGTTCTTAGCGAGCGTATAGCGACCATATGGCCCCAACCACTTGCCCGCGGCGAGATAAAGGGCCGCATTTGCGAAAAGCCTGTCATCCGCCTCCGTGCCAGCCCCCAGGAGGACGGTCACGGGCGTCTGATAGGCAAGGACGATTCGCACGATGGTAAGCGCAACGGCAAGCACCATGGGGAGGACGTCGCCCGCTAGAGAGACTCGAAAGAGCCGCCCCTTGGCTCGTATGGGCGGAGTCGTTGTGGTGGCCCTCTTCTCAGCGCTCACTTTCTCGCCAGCTTCCTTTCTCTTACGGCCTTGAGGTTACGCACGACGTAGGCAAACTCCTCGACGTGGAACGTCCACGACAGGAGGACGTAGACCACAAGCATCACGACGATGCCGACGAGGATTCCCAGGACGTCGTTGGGCATAGCCGAGGCGGCAAACCAAACTGCGACGGCGGATGCAGCCGACATGGCGAACGCGGGAACAATGTCACGTACCTGTTCCACGTACGAGTAGCCGATGACCCGCTTATTGGGAGATGCGTTGATGAAAGTGCTCACGATGCCCACGACCACGGAGCCGAAGACGATGGCGTAGATGTCCCGCATCACGAAGGCTGCAAAGCCAATGATCGCGAGACCTAGGCACTTTTTTATGACCTCGAGCTTTAGGAAGAGGTCGCTCCTGCCCATGCCGTTGAGCACCTGAAGGTTGGTGGTGTGGATGGGCAGCAACGCGTACACGAAGCAGTACATCTGCAGGAACGGGACGCTCGGGAGCCACTTTGGCCCAAGCAGAAGCCTCACGAGCTGCGGGGCCAGAATGGCGAAGAGCGTCATCGAGGGGACGATGAGGTAGGTGCTCGTCTTAAGACCGCGGCGCGCGAGACGCTTGACATTGGAGACGTCCTCCTGCACGCGCGACACCGCGGACAGCATTACGGGCTGGATGGCGCCATCGAGCATGACGCCGAGCGCCTGGGGATACTTCTTGCCCTGCGAGACGTATCCGAGGTCCGTGGAGGTGAAAACCCTGCCGATGATGAGATCGGACAGGCTCTGATACAGCTGGTCCATAATGCCTGACACGAGGAGCTTCCAGCTGAAGCGGAACAGTACGACAGCGCGCTCGCCGTCGAACTCGAGACGCGGGCGCCAGGGGATCTGCTTTGCGAGAGCGATGCATTTGACGCCCTGCTGCGTTATCTGCTGGACCACGAGCGCCCAGATGCCCAGTCCCGCGAGCGCGGCGGAAATGCCCAGGGCGCCCGAAACGATGCCGGCCGTGATGGTGGCTCGAAAAGTCTTGTTAAACTGGAGGTCACGGGCGACGATGGCCTCCTGGATAGAGTTGTAGGCATTGACGATGAGCACAAGCACGAGGACCCTGAGAGGCCACACGACGCGCGGCATCCTGTAGAACGCCGAAACGGCGGGCGCCGAGACGAACACGGCGACGTATAGGACTGTTGAGACCACGAGGCTCATCCAGAACACCGTGCTGAAGTCCTTCTCGCCCACGTTCTTGGACTGGACGATGGCGGTATTTAGTCCAGACTGCACGAGCACGTTGCCCACGTTCACAAACACAAGTATGATCGCGAGCATGCCGAACTCGCTCGGCGCAAGGATGCGAGCCATCACGATTTGAACGACGAGCGTGATAATGGCGGACCCGCCCTGCTCGAAGAGCTTGAAGAAGAGTCCACGTATTGTCTTGGATTTCAGGTTAGCCTCTGCCAACAGATCCTCCTGCCAGGCCCGGCGCTACAGGCCGAGCGAGTAGACCACGATACCCAGGATGATGAGGACAAGCGCGAGGATGCGCCGAGCGTTAAGCTTCTCGTGGAAGATGGTTATGCCGAAGATTGTGACGTAGACGTAACCCGTTGCGTCGAGGATTGGTCCCATGGAGAGGGGAATCCCCTTGTACGCGTACACGGAGAGGAGCGTCGCGCCAAAGAACATCGCATAGGCGACGATTACGAGCGGGTTCAGGTACTCACGGATTGCGGAGGAATACTGCCTACCCGCAGACTTCTTGAGCAACACCTGCGAGATACCCGAGATGAACACGCCAAAAAGGGCGAACAGCGCATATGTGAGCGTCCTACTCATGGTCGGCCTCCTCCCCCGAGAGCGAGAAGAGCACGACGCCCGCAAGTACGATGCCAGCGCCTATGAGCTTGTGAGGCGTAACGTCCTCGCCAAAGAAAAGGACGCCCCATACGATCCCCCAGATGAGAGTCACGGCCCGGTTGGCGTATGCCGCTATGAGCGGCATCCTCTTGATGACTTGCTGCCAGCCGATGGCATATACGGCGAGGATGACGAGCGAGCCTCCATAGCAGAGTACAAACGGAAGGCTCATGAATTGATGCCGGGCGGCGAGCTTGCTCATGACGCCACTTATTGAGTAGAGCGCAAGCAGTAGATGAAGTGCGAGGAGCACCTTTGTTTGCGACCGCTTCTCGCCCACCTAGAGGTTCACCTTCTCACGTATGACGTACTGGGGCGTGCTGTTGATGGAGAGCACGATGTTGCCTAGGTACTCCCCAATAATCCCGAGGGCGAGAAGTACCACTCCGAAGAAGAGAAGCAGGATGCAAACGATGGAGGACCAGCCAGCCATGATCGTGGGGTCGAGGACCTTCCTGACGATGGTAACGATGCCCGCCACGAATCCAACGAGAGCCGTGAACACACCGACGCCGGAGATGAGCCTGAGCGGGACGTTTGTGTAATTGAACGACGCGAGCCACAGATTGACCAGCTTGGAAAGCGTGTAGTTCGAGGTCCCGTACTCGCGCTTATGGTGTTCTATCGTCACATTGCCGATTCTGTTCGTCAACCGCGTGAACAATGCGTCTACGTATGGGTTGTAATTCTTGTACTGAATCATCTGGTCCTTTATCTCAGACGTGATGAGCCAGAAGTTACTCGATCGGATGTCCTTAGGCCTTCCAAGAAGCTTCCGAGAGGTCACCTTGTTGAGCCAGCTGGTGAAGTTCTTGATTGGTCCGTTCTTGGACTCCGCGTAGACGCCATACACAACGTCGAATCCGTCATCCATACGGTCCAGCACCTTGCGAATCTGCGACGGATGGCACTGCAGGTCATCGTCAATTCCGAGGATGAGATCGCCCTTCGCGAAGTGCAGACCGCACATGATGGCACTGTGCTGGCCGAAGTTGCGCATGAGGCTCACGCCATGTACGTTGGCATGCCTCTTGGCTAGCTCGCAGATCGCCCCATACGTGTTGTCTGGAGAACAGTCGTTCACCAGGACGAACTCGCAGTCATAGTCATCCCACTTGGTGAACTCGGCAATGGTGAGCTCAACCACGTCCTTGATGGACTTCTCGGACCTGTAGCACGGTATGACCACGCTCACCAGGCGCTTGCTATTGTTCGGGGCCAGTGCCTCGCTCATGCTTCGCTACCTCTCTCCGTACATCTTGCGGTAGTACTCAAGGTATGCACCGCTCGTCACGTGCTCCATCCACTCCTTGTGGGCGAGATACCAGTCGATTGTCTTCACGATGCCGTCCTCGAAGCGTGTCTCGGGCTCCCAGCCGAGCTCTGCCTTAATCTTGTCCGGCGCGATGCCGTAGCGGCGATCGTGACCCTTGCGGTCCTGCACGTACTTTATGAGGTCCTCAGTGATGGCCTTGTCGCCCGTAGCCCGAGCGGTCTCCTCGATAATCTTCTTCACGATGAAGATGTTGGGCCTCTCGTTGTGGCCGCCCACGTTGTACACCTCGCCTAGGCGCCCCTTGGAGAGCACGAGGTCTATCGCCTTGCAGTGGTCCTCGACATACAGCCAGTCACGCACGTTGAGGCCATCGCCGTATACGGGAAGCTCCCTGTGGGCCTCGGCGTTGTTAATCATGAGCGGAATGAGCTTCTCGGGGAACTGAAACGGCCCATAGTTGTTCGAGCAACGGGTGATGTTGATCGGCATGCCGTACGTGTCGCCATAAGCCTTCACAAAGAGGTCGGCGCTCGCCTTGGAGGCGGAGTACGGCGAGTGTGGGCTGATGGGCGTGTCCTCGCGGAAGAAGGTGTCGGGCTCGTCGATGGAGAGCGACCCATACACCTCATCGGTCGAGACCTGGAGGTACTTCTTTCCCTCGGGGTACGACCCATCCTCGCGCTCCCAGGCAGCCCTGGTGCAGTTGAGCATGTTGACGGTGCCCATCACGTTGGTCGAGGCGAAGGCACCAGGGTCCACGATAGAGCGGTCGACATGGCTTTCCGCGGCGAAGTTCACCACGTAGTCGATATCGTACTTCTCGAACAGGGCGGAAACCGCCTGCACATCCCTGATGTCTGCCTGCACGAACACATGCCTCTCGTCGCCCTCGATGGAGGCGAGGTTCTCGAGGTTGCCCGCATAGGTGAGAAGATCGACGTTCACGATCTTGATGTCGTCGTACTTACGAAGCATGTAGAGCACGAAGTTGGAGCCGATGAATCCAGCGCCTCCCGTGACAAGATACGTCTTGGCCATGTGGCAAACCTACCGTTTCCTAGATGTTGATGGACTTCTTCCACTCTGCGAACGTTGGGTGCATCTGGTCCTTCTGAGAAAGGATTGGCTCTGTACCCACTCCCAGCGGCCACGCCACCGCAAGGTCCTTATCGTTCCAGGTAATGCCACCCTCGTCGTTGGGGTGGTACACGTCATCGCACTTATAGCAGAACACAGCCGTCTCGCTCATGACGTAGAAGCCGTGCGCGAATCCTCTGGGAATGAAGAGCTGGCGATGGTTCTCTCCAGAGAGTTCGACCCCTTCCCACTTCCCGAAAGTCGGACTGCCCGCTCGAAGGTCAACGCAGACGTCGTAGACGCTGCCCTCGACAACGCGTACGAGCTTCGCCTGCGGGTGTGCGATTTGAAAATGAAGGCCGCGGAGAACGCCACGCTTGCTCATCGACTGATTGTCCTGCACGAAATCTGCAGTGATGCCACCCTTTACAAAGTCGGAGCGCTTGTAAGTCTCCATGAAGCCACCGCGATCGTCTCCATACACCTTGCAGTCGACGATGACGACGTCCTTGATGTCACTCTCTACGAAAGTGAAGTTTCCATACGTGACGCTCTTTCGCATTTCCCGTCCGTCTCCCATGATTTCCTATCTGTCGCCGGCATCTAGCCACTTCTTCCTACTGAAGAAGTTCCAAAACATCACCACTGCGGTTGCGATGACCTTTACAAACATGTAGTAGGGTCCATGTGCATAATCGACCCCAACGCCCTCGAACGCAACCTGTCCGGCCACCATACAAACCTCGTTGATGGCTAGGCCTATTACGCTCAGGATTACGAAAATCGTGAATTCGCGCGTCTTGCTAAGGTCCTCGCGGTGGGTAAACACGAAGCGCATGCTCGCAAGGTAGTTAAAGACGGTACTAACGCTAAACGATATCGCTGCCGCTAAGACCGGGTCCATTCCAATCGTCTCATGTAAAAGAACCATGAGGCCGAAGTCAATAACGAAGGCGATGACCCCAACCACGCCAAACTTCATAAACTGGGCCAGAAGCTGTCTCAAGGATAACCCTCTCGTTCTATTACCTGTTGGCCTTGCCTACGCGCTTATCGCGTTGGAAGTCGCCGTGCATCATTATGTACATGGCACTCATAACATGGGCGCAAGACATGCCCATAACCCCTAGCGGACCAAAGCTCTTGAACTCGTAATCCACTTGGCCCGCCAGATAGGCAGCCCTTGCCAGTCGCGAATTTTGAGGCATCTGCCGACCCGTGACATCGTAGTAATACTTCCGCCTGTTCGTCGGAAGCTCGCACATCTTGTCAACGATTTCGGGCTTCATACGCAAGAACATCTTCTTGACGTTCTCTTTTACAAGAGAGTTATCCTCGCCATCGTCGATAATCGCGCCACGTGCATAGTCAAAGCCACGCACGTAGTGGGCTGCGAGAATGCCTTCATCCTTCACTCCAAGACGCTCGATGATGTCAAGCATCGTGTGCCACCGGTCGAACGGTCGGGTGACCGCATCATCCGTCTTATGGTCGTACGTGCTTCCCGAGAGGTCGGTGCGGTAGTTATAGAAGCACTTGTTGAGATACAGAATCGCGTCCGCCTGGCACATCGTCTCTATAAGGAATGGGTTGTCTGCCCAGCCAGCCCCGGGATACTCGATAAAACGTATGCCCTTCTCGTTCAGGAATCCGCGACGATATATCGCAGACCAGATAGAGGGATGCGTCGAAATGAGCCTTGGGTCTTCCTCAAGGGTGAATGGACGCTTCGAGGTAGGAATTCTCTTCGTTATAGCTGCCGGAAACGACTTCATGGTATCAGGGTCATCCCAATCCCTTAGGTCGGTCCATGCGGCCTTAACGATGTCTATCTCCTCGTCAAAGGAGGCCGCGAACTTGAGCAGCTCCTCATACATGGTCGAGTCGATGTAGTCGTCCGGCTCGATTATTGAGATCCAACGTCCGGTAGCTTCTTCGATTCCGCGATTGCACCCAGCACCGTATCCGCCGTTCTTCTTGTGAATCGGCTTAATTCGGGAGTCTATGGCCGCATAGCTATCGATGATCTGCGGAGACCCGTCGGTACACCCGTCGTCAATCAGTATGATTTCCAAGTTCTTGTATGTCTGGCCGCAAATACTGTCCAAGCACTGCGGCAGGAACTTCTCGGTGTTGTATATGGGAACGATTACGGATACGAGCGACTCTGCATCCTTACGCATGGTTTCCTCCAAAGTGAGACTTATAGCTATCACGGTACGAGAGAAGCGCTGTACGCCAAGTTCTCATCCGTTCGGGCACTACGGCATACAGGCCACTGCTATCAAGGGCAGAGAATCGCGGGCGCTCTGCGCTTTCGGGATGTGCGGCCAAGTACTCGGCCGAGCTGCAGCGCTCGACCGTACATTCAATCCCAAACTCTTCGAATATCGCCTGTGCAAAGTCCGCCCATGAGCAAGTCCCCTCACACGTGGCGTGATAGGTGCCAAAGGCATCCGTCAGCGATAGCGCAAGGAGCTCGTGGGCCAGATCGCTTGCCGAAGTGGGGTTCCCCAACTGGTCGTCCACTACCGTAACCCTGGAGTGAGCCTGCGCCAGGCGGAGCATCGTCTTTACGAAATTCTTGCCTTCGAGACCATAGAGCCATGCCGTACGGACCACAAACGTCCTGGGATTACGGGAGGTCGCAAGGCCCTCCCCTGCGAGCTTAGAGCGTCCATAGGCAGAGATTGGACAAGGCACGTCCGACTCAAGGCGTGCACCGGATTCCTCCCCCGAGAACACATAGTCCGTCGAGACGTGAACGAGCTTCGCGCCCTGTCGCTCTGTCGCTATCGCAAGGTTCATCGGACCCAAGGCGTTCGTTGCAAAGGCGCGGGAAAAGTCCTTCTCGCATCCGTCAACGTTCGTCATCGCCGCGCAGTTGATGACGACGTCATAGGGATCATGGCTCTCGAACCAAGAATCGACGGAGCGGATGCTCGAGACGTCGAGATCCGCAGAGCCAGCGTAATCGATGAGCGCCACTTTCCACGCATCGGAGATCGGCCCGATCTCCGAGCGTCCACGTTCCACGCAGCGCTGAATTTCGCTACCCAGTTGCCCATGCGCGCCCGTTATTAAAACGTGCATGTCTACTCCTCGTACCTTCCGCTCGGAGCGATGCCACCCTGCGCAACCATCTTGAGGTGCTTGCCATAGTCGCTCTTACCATAGCGCTCCGCGCATGCGAGCAGACGCTCGCGTGGAATCCAACCGTTTTCGTAAGCTATCTCCTCGGGTACGGAAACGGGCAGGTCCTGAGCCTGCTCAACCGTCCTCACAAACTGGGAGGCCTCGGCAAGCGATTCCATGGTGCCGGTATCGAGCCAGGCATACCCACGCCCGAGAGTCACGACGTTGAGGTCACCGGCCTCCAGGTACATCTTGTTCAGGTCCGTGATCTCATACTCGCCTCTAGAGGAGGGAGTCACCCGCAATGCAAAGTCGCAGACACGAGAATCATAGAAATACAGCCCTGTAACCGCGTAGTTGCTCTTTGGGTGTATAGGCTTCTCCTCAATCGACACGGCGTTGTAGTCCTTGTCGAACTCTACGACACCAAAGCGCTCAGGATCATCGACGCGATAGCCAAACACCGTAGCCTTTCCACTCTTCGCCGCAGCGACAGCCTTACGCAGGTGGCGCGATAGCCCGTTGCCATAGAAGATGTTGTCACCAAGAATGAGCGCACAGGCATCTGACCCTACGAAGTCGCGCCCGATGACGAACGCCTGCGCCAACCCATTGGGAACAGGCTGCTCCTCGTACGAGAGCGACACACCAAAATCTAATCCGTCACCAAGCAAGCGCTTAAAGTTGGGGAGGTCCTGGGGAGTGCTGATGATCAGAATGTCCCTGATGCCAGACAGCATAAGAGTCGAAAGCGGATAGTAGATCATCGGTTTGTCATACACCGGTAGGAGTTGCTTGCTCGTAACGGTAGTAAGGGGGTACAGCCTCGTTCCGCTGCCACCCGCCAGGATGATTCCCTTCACCTGTCGGTCCTCCTAAGCGTCGACTTCGAGAAAAGCCATGAACGTAAAGATGATAGACCAACAATGGGGAATCCATCGATGCTACAGCTTAGCGGACGCTCCATTACCTTCCGGCTGCCACAGACACATTCTTCGTGCACGGTCGATTACTGGCCCAATGGACAGTGCAGCAACAACCAGCAACACCAGCAGATCACGGTACGTGATAAATGCGTGCACGAAAGAGTGGTTGTCGGCAACCAAATACCATCCGAATGGAAGAGCGCCCACAAGAGCCAAGGGAATCAGATACCACCAGCGAGCCGAACCAAGGCGCCTCCATCGGCCAGTCTTGGCCAACCATACGAGCGCGACAACAAGAGGCGGTACGAGCATCTTCACTTGCCAGCGATGGACAAGCAGTCCCACGTTCTTTCTTAGGGCCGCCGTCCGCGTAATCTTGAGAGTACCAGACGTTCCGCCCGATCTATATACGACACTTGAAAATCCGTCTCGCACGAAGTCGACGCCAGTTACCAAGGATGAGAGAATCCATTTTGTAAGCATGAGCCCGCCATATCCGATGGCCCATGACAAAGAGACGGCAAGCGCGAATAAGATTGTTTTCACCACTTGGTCACGACCGATTCCATCCCGCGCGAGGAACACCTGCATTCCCAAGGGAAGACCCAACGCGACAATAGGAGTGTCGAGAAAGTCGAAGAAAACGGTCACGCCCCCAATCACAAAATAGAACACGAGCCAGGAGACGACTCCTTCGCCGCTATTCAGAAAATCCCGGCGACCGTCGTGATGCAGCTGCACAAAGACCGTAGCAGCGATTCCGATGAAAAAAGAGAAGAATAGAGAGAGGGAGAACATGGCAACTGTGAAGTGGACCGCAAAGAAGGCGCTTAGGTAAATCACTGCAGTCACTGTGCCCTCCGATCTTGAGAGCAGAACCGTCGACCAGCCTAAAAGCGCGACAAAGGCAAGTAGGAAAACCACCCTTATCTGAGAAAGGTCAAATGCGATAAGAAGCGGTTTCAACACGGAGAGATACCCGTGCCAATAGCGCCCATAGGCTATCCAGCCGTCGGCTGACAGGCTGCCCCGAGGCCTTTTCATGCCACTTTCCAAGGCGGATATCTGGTCGTCGCCATTGCCCGGACCATGCCATTGAAAGTTATAGGCGGCAGAAAGCACGGGGTTCTCCGCAGAGTGGCACGCCTGATTGAGCATGATCGCAGTTGTGTAGTTGTCGAGCTGCCAAGCATCGTCTTCAGGCAATAGCCTGTGGTACTGGCCTTCCAAGGAGAGCTCAGAAATGGACTGCTGCACATGGGGGCATATTGCAGAACGCGGAATCGAGGCGACACCAACAGCCAGCAGGCTGAACAGCGTCACGCAGACCAGATAAGCGCAGGCAAGGCGCGTCACCGTCTTTCCCGCAAGAGCAAGGTGGGTACGACCAAACGATTTGCTTGCCAATGGCCTTTCCATTTCTATTCCCACCTTACGTTCCCCGCACCAGAGTGACGCGCGCCGGCGGGGCTCCCCCACTGGCCGCAGCGCTTCAGCATGTCCATGCGCGCCTGCACGTACCACTTCTCCGCGGCGTCGCCCGCATGGCGCGCGACGCTGTCCGCAAGGCCCATGCCAAACGTCGAGAGCAGGGCGTCGAGCACCATGAGCGCGCCCAGGGCGAGAAGGACGTAGCGCGGCCAGCCGGAGCCCTGCGCCAGGCCAAGGGACGCCACCCACGCCGCAAGCGGCAGGATGAGCGGGCCGTACCACTGCTTCTGGATGAGGCTCGTGAGCTCCGAGGTGTACGTGCCGCTCTTGCGGACCTCCACGTGCACGCCCGTCGCAAGCGACACCGCCCCGTTTATGGCCTCGCGCACGACGCCGGACACGTGCCCGGTCAGCGCCTCGTACGCCAGGAAGTACGTGGGATACACCGCCGCGCACAGGAGCGGCACCCAGTCCGCAAGCGTCTGGAGGCGCGCCGCGTCGAATCCCGCCGCACGGCCCCCCGCCCACGGAAACACGTTCCACCACACAAGGGCGAGCACGGCCACGCAGACCACCCGCAGGAACACGGGCCCAAGCAGGAATCGACGCAGGCGATGCGTCCCCGGCGCCGTGTCGACCGCGTCGTTTGCGGCCTTCTCGGCCACCGCGCTCCTGGGGTTGCCGTGCTCGTCCCAAAACAGCGAGTCGTCCACGGCCGTCTGGCGCGCGTGCTGGCCCATGGGGTCAAAGTGCACGCCCACGCCGTAGCGGCCGGGGTCGCCGCCCACGAGGTCGCGCTGGACCGTCGCGGCGGCATCGTCCTCGAAGAGGGTCTTCAGCAGGCCGTACGCCTTGTTCACCTGCGTCATCTTGCGCTGGGCCACCTCGGGGCTGATGCCGTTCGTCGCGGCGTTGTCCGGGTGGTAGCGCTGGGCAAGCTTCATGAAGCGCTTCCTCAGGTCGGACTTCGTGTAGCGCTCCGGCAGGTCGAGGATCTTCTCGGCCTGTGCCTGCGTCATGTCCTGCTTCCTCAAGCTGCCTCCCTGGCCGGGGCGCGTCCGACGACGCGGACTCCCCCTTCACAAAACGCGGCGACCCGGGGGCCGCCGCGCGCGCAACACTGTTGGCTTTTGGTGCTAGTCCTCGTCGAGCTGAGCCGCGACCTCGTCGGAGACCTCCATGGTGGTGTAGACGTTCTGCACGTCGTCCAGCTCCTCCAGGCGGTCGATCAGGCGCTGGACCTTCTTGGCGTCAGCAAGCTCGAGCTTGGTCGGGGTGTTCGGCGCCATCGTGAGCTCGGAGCCCTTGCACTCGATGCCCTGGGCCTCGAGCGCCTTCTGGACGTCCTGCATCTTGTCGTACGCGGTGTAGACGATCCACTGGTCGCCCGCGTCCTCGTAGTCCTCGCCGCCGGCCTCGGCCACGGCCATCATGAACTCGTCCTCGTCGACGGCGTTCTCCTTGTCGGCGACCTTCTTCTCTTCGGAGACGATGACCTTCTCAACGGCGATGGAGCCCTTGCGGGTGAACTGGAACGAGACGGAGCCCGCGGTGCCCAGGTTGCCGCCCGCGTGCGTGAACGCGGAGCGCACGTCGGCCGCGGTGCGGTTGAGGTTGTCCGTCAGGCACTCGACGTAGAAGGCGGTGCCGGCGGGACCGTAGCCCTCGTACGTGACCTCCTTGTAGACCGCGGCGTCGGCGCCGGAGCCAAAGGCCTTGTCGATCGCGGCCTTGATCTTGGCGTTCGGCATGGAGACCATGCGGGCGCGGGCGACGGCCGCTGCGAGGGAGGCGTTGTTGTCCGGGTTGGGGTCGCCACCGGTACGAGCAGCAACGGTGATGTTACGCGAGTGCTTGGAGAAGAGCGCGGAACGCTTCGCGTCGATCGCGGCCTTCTTGTGCTTAGTGGTAGCCCACTTAGAGTGTCCGGACATACACAACTCCTTCTGGTATTGGCAAAAACACAAAGATGATACTCGATAGCGCCCACGCGGGCAAGGGACGCGCCGCCTGCCGGCCGCCACGTTCGCAAAGGCTGCAAAAAGCGCAAGAAGCACGAAAGGCGCGTTTGGGCTACACCAGGCCGAGCTGCGTCTTGAACGCCTGCCACAGCTTGTGGGAGCCCGCCGTCGTGGGGTGGAGCTCATCGGCGTTGAAGTCCTCTGAATCGAGCTGGAGCGTGTCGAGGAGGCTTACATGCACGTAGCCCTTCATCTTGCAGAGCGACGTGAGGATCTGGTCCGCGCGTTGCATGTCGAAGTTGTTCGTGACGTCCGTGCGGCGGTTCTGCGGAGGGGACACCACGATGAGCAGCTTGCACTTGACTGCTGCGGCCTTGAGGCCAATCTCCGCGTCCGCGCAGAACTCGTCTGACGTGCGATGCGCCGCGTCGTTGGTGCCGAGCATGACGACGATCACGTCCGCGCCGTCGCCGAGCCACGCGGCGGGGTCCTCCGCCAGGTACTGCATCCTGAAGCCGGAGACGCCCGCGTTCACGAAGTTGGTGACGCCGCGCTGCGCCGCGTACGCCCTGAAGTCGTTTGCCCAGGTTGAGACGGTGGTGGCGCTCTCTTGGTAGCTGCCCTGGGGGCCGGAATACACGACGGCGCCCGTATCCGAGGGAGCGTCGTAGCCGTCGCAGCCCAGGCCCGCCGTGATGCTGTCGCCCAGGACGCGAATGGACTTGACCTCGCCCTTGGCGAACATGTCCGCGAGCTTGGTGCTCACCACGGGCGAGGACTCCTTTGCGGAAGACGAGGAGTCGGACGCGTCCGCGTCCGCGGCGGAGGTGCCGGAGTCTTGCGCCTTCCTGTCAGAGGAATCCTTGGCAGTCGAGGCGGTCGCAACCGACTTTGCGGGAGCGGGGTTGGGCTTCTCTGGGTAGCGCAGGATGCCGAGCTCGCCCAGCGCCACGATGACGACACACGCAATCGCCGCCACGAGCAGCGTGACGAGCGTGCGCGCCACGGGCCGCTGCCCGTAGGCCGCCCCGCCGTGCGACCCCCTCGCCCGCAACGTCGATTGCGCCTTGGATGCCGCGCACTTCTCGCCCATGTGCTTGGCCACGTCTGCCACCCTCTTCCCGTATGAGCCTGCAGAAGATTCTAGCAGTACCACGGCGCTACGCTGCGCATGCGATGCAAGGTGCGCCCGCGCGCCGCTAGCGCAGGCCGTACTTTGCAACAACGCGCCTGATAGCGCGGCGCCACGGCAGCCAGATGGCCGCAAGGAAGCCGACCGTGGCGACGGAGTGCGTCACGTCCAGGGGAAGAGCGAGCGCAAACGCCGCAAGCACGGTCTGCCACGTGATTGGCCGCACGTATCCCAGCACGTACCAACCGTTGAGCAGCAGGCCGTACAGCAGGCCGGACGCGGCGCCGTACGCGTACAGCGCCCAGCCGCGGCGAAGCGCGCCCGCGTCTGCCAGAACACCCGCCAGGTATCCCACGAGCCCCCACGCGTACATCTGCATGGGCGTCCACGCGCCCTGCCCAAAGAAGAAGTTGGACACGAGCGCCGCGATGGCGCCCACCAAGAAGCCGCTGCGCCGTCCCAGGGTCGCCCCCGCCACGATTGCGATGGCAGATACCGGCTTGACGTCCGGCAGCGGCGCGAACACGATGCGCCCGGCCGCCGCGACGGCGCCCAGGGTCGCCGTGGGCAGGATCTGCCTGAGCGCCGGGCGCGACGCCTCGAAGCTTGCGAAGAAAAGCGCGAGGCAGAGCAGCGTGACGAGAAGAACGAGGCCTCCGGTGGCAGAAAGCTGCAGGTAGGCGCAAAGTCCGGCCACGGCCGGAACCGCGATGAGCGCCACGGGCTCCAGCGCGCGCAGCACGCGCGCACGCCGACCCCGGCGTGGTTCCCGCCCGCTCATGCGCGCCACACCCAGGACTCGCGAAAGAACTGCCCCGCCGGCTGCGTGAGCGTCACCTGCCCGTCAAACAGAAGCGAGCACCTGTCTGCCACGGCACGCGCGAACGCCACGTCGTGCGTGGACAGAAGCACCGTCGCGCCGCCCGCGGCCGCCCGTCTCACGTACGCGGCCACAAGCGAGCGCGCCGCATGGTCCAGCCCCTTTGTGGGCTCGTCCAGAAGCAGCAGCCGTGGCCGCG
>ENA-OOXJ01000428-OOXJ01000428.1-human-gut-metagenome-genome-assembly--contig:-NODE-428-length-36366-cov-3.192724_pt1 | contig 36366 bp, 32 predicted proteins | sample MGYA00241587_ERZ501343 | MGnify/ENA primary metagenome ERZ501343 (study PRJEB25962, sample SAMEA2042918) | human gut metagenome | biome: human gut; feature: human-associated habitat; material: faeces... | reverse complement strand
GGTGCCGGTGAACATAGCTGCTACCTTGTACAGCTCCGGGAAGAAGCCTCGCAGCAAAAAGAAGCCGGTAAAACCGCCCACGATGGTTCCGACCGATCCGATCAAAAAGATCAGCAGCAGGCGGCCGCTCTCTCGGCCGATCCGCTTGATGTTGCACTGGAACAGCAACAGCGGGATGGCCAACGGCACGATATAGTCCCAAACGGTGTCATAGACCACCGACTCGGTGGGGACAACGCCGAGATTTGCCAGCACCATCATGCCGATCAGCGCAAGGACACAGCCGGTGATTCTGGCAGCCCAGCGAAAGCGCTGTTCCAACCAGATGGACAGCGCAGCGACGCTGATCAGGATGGCCCACAGCGCCCAGATGTTGTCTGAGTGGATGAGTGTGTTCATAGAAAATCTCCCTTGCTCGTTTTTCCTTATTGTACCATATTTTCTGGGGGCTGTCTCGTGTTTTGCCAGGGAAATTCTTTTATATTTGTAAATTTTTTGTATCGTTCCCGTTCTTTCTTATTGGATATCAAGTGCCTGCTGCAGGGATTGCAGTGTCTGGGCGGCGTTTTCCAGTGTAAAGAGCGCTCCGTAGCTGACCGAGTCGTTTTGGATGAGCAGCTGGGTTTTGGTCAACTCAGTTGAACGCCCAAAAAGCACCATCCACACGGAACTTTGCTGCCGGATGGAGGGAACAGGGCGGTAGAAGTTTGCAGGGAATATTTGTGTATAAATTGTAAATTTGTAAATTTAATTATATAATGCGCTTGACAAATTTAATAAAGTGATTTACAATAGTTCCAGAAATCAGGGAAAGAAGGTGTGGGAAAAAAGATGAAGAAAAGTGTGTACAGCTTGGTGCTCGGTGACGAGGTCGTGGCCCAGATTGACCGTGCAGCCTATGCGTTGGGAACCAGCCGCTCCAATTTGATTAACCAGGTGTTGGCCGAGTATGTCTCGCTGATTACCCCGGAAAAGCGGCGCAAGGACATCTTCGATTCCTTGATTTCGGTGTTGGACACCTTCGAGCCGTTTCAGGTGCAGGCCAAGGCTTCGGACAACATGCTCAGCATCCGCAGTCCGCTGCGGGTCAAATATAACCCCACCATCAAATATACGGTGGAGCTTTCGCTGCACGGAAAAGGAGATCTTGGACAACTCAAGATTATGACCCGAACCCAGTCTCAGACGCTTATCGGGTTGCTGGACGCCTTCTTCTACCGCTTTTGCAAGATTGAACAGCGGTACATCAAGGCCCTCTATCCGCAGGTAGATCCGCAGTATCAGATTGGGCAGGGCCGTTTGATACGAAATTTTTCCCTTCTCAAGGAGGGAAGCAAAAACAACGAAATCGGCTGTGCCATCGCGGCCTATATCCAGATGATCGACCGGGCGCTCAAAAGCTGTTTGGGCGCGGATGGCAGCCAATGGGATGAGATCTGTGAACAGATCTATCTCAATTATTTAAAGGAAACCCCGATTATCTGCTAGCTCGTCTAACGGCCGGCAGAGAGAACGAAACGATACAAGCTATTGCCCCAAAGGGCATGGAAGGAGTGGAAGGCTATGAATGCACAGAAGTTCACCCAGAAGTCCCTGGAAGCGATCCAGGAGGCCAACAATCTGGCTCTTTCGAACAACAATATGCAGATCGAACAGGAGCACCTGCTCTACGCGCTGCTGACCATCGATCAGAGCTTAATCTCCCAGCTCATTAAAAAGATGGGAAAGGACCCGCAAGCTCTGGCGCAGGCAGTGAAACAGGAGATCGATAAGATGCCCGGCGTCACCGGCTCTGGTCGAGAGGCGGGAAAAATCTACGTCGCACAGGATGTGGATGCTGCACTTGCAAAGGCAGAGAACATCGCAGAGTCGATGAAGGACGAATATGTCTCGGTGGAGCACATCATGCTCTCGCTGCTGGAAAATCCAAACCGCAACCTCAGAGAAATCTTTAAACTGTTCGACATCAAGAAAAATGAATTCCTGAAAGTCTTGCAGGAGGTGCGCGGCAATACCCGCGTCACCAGTGATTCGCCGGAAGGCACCTATGATGTGCTCAAAAAGTACGGCCACGATCTGGTACAGGATGCGCGGGATAAAAAGCTTGACCCGGTCATCGGCAGAGATTCCGAGATCCGCGATGTCATGATGATCCTCTCCCGTAAGACAAAAAATAACCCGGTTCTGATCGGTGAACCTGGCGTCGGCAAGACCGCCATCGCCGAGGGCCTGGCACAGCGCATTGTCCGCGGAGATGTGCCCACCAGCTTAAAGGACAAGACCATCTTCTCGCTGGATATGGGCTCGCTGATTGCAGGCGCAAAGTTCCGCGGCGAGTTTGAGGAACGACTCAAAGCGGTCTTGGGCGAAATCAAGAAGAGCGAAGGAAGAATCATCCTCTTCATTGATGAGCTGCACACCATCGTCGGAGCAGGCAAGACCGAGGGCTCGATGGATGCGGGCAATATGCTAAAGCCGGCTCTTGCCCGTGGCGAATTGCACGTAATCGGGGCGACCACGCTTGACGAGTACCGCAAGTACGTTGAAAAGGACGCCGCGCTTGAACGTCGTTTCCAAAAAGTGATGGTCGATGAACCAAGCGTTGAGGATACGATCGCTATTTTGCGTGGACTGCAGGAAAAGTACGAAGCTCACCACGGCGTTGAAATTACTGACCCGGCTATCGTGACTGCGGCTGAGTTGTCGCACCGTTACATCACCGACCGTTTCTTGCCCGATAAGGCAATTGACTTGATCGATGAAGCGGCGGCACGCGTGAAGATGGAAATCGACTCCAAGCCGGAAGCCCTTGATAAGCTTGATCGCCGAATCATTCAATTAAAGATTGAACGCGAGGCGATGAAGAAAGAAACCGATGATGCCAGTAAAAAACGGTTGGCCGCGATTGAAGACGAAATCACGGATCTGACCAAGCAGTACGGTGATTTGGAAGAGGTCTGGAAGAAAGAAAAGATCGAGGCGCTTGAAGCGAAGAAAGCGCGTGACGATATTGATAAGACTCGTCACCAAATGGAAGAGTACCGCCGCCAGGGACAATTCGAAAAGCTTGCCGAGTTGCAATACGGTGTGTTGCCCAAGCTTGAGGAAAAGCTGAGAAAAGAAGAGTCTAAGAAAGGCGAGATGAAGCCCAAGCTCTTGCGTACAAGCGTCGGAGCAGAGGAAATCGCCGAGGTGGTTTCCCGTGCAACGGGTATTCCGGTTTCCAAGATGATGGAAGGCGAGCGTCAAAAGCTTCTTCACATGGGTGAAGCGCTCGAACGCCGTGTCGTGGGACAACCCGAAGCCGTCAAGGCCGTTGTTGAAACGATTTTGCGCTCAAGGGCCGGTCTATCCGATCCGAATCGCCCCTACGGTTCGTTCCTCTTCCTAGGACCGACCGGTGTCGGTAAGACGGAACTGACAAAGGCTTTGGCAGAGTTTCTCTTTGATACGGAAGACGCCATGATCCGTATCGATATGAGCGAATTCATGGAAAAGCACTCGGTGGCTCGTTTGATCGGTGCGCCTCCGGGATATGTGGGTTATGAAGAGGGCGGCTATTTGACCGAGGCCGTTCGCCGTAAACCCTATAGCGTCATTTTGCTCGATGAAGTGGAAAAGGCGCACCCGGATGTCTTTAACGTCTTGCTGCAGGTCTTGGATGACGGTCGTATGACCGATGGTCAAGGTCGGACGGTGGACTTTAAGAACACGGTCATCATCATGACAAGTAACTTGGGTTCTCATGAAATTCAGTCGCTTGTCGGAGCCGGCAAGGATGAAATCCGGACCGCTGTGATGGCGCAGGTGCGTGAGCACTTCCGTCCGGAATTCATCAACCGTATTGATGAGATTGTGGTCTTTAATGCTTTGGGTGAATCGGTGATTAAGGATATTGCCAAGATTCAACTGAAGAAATTGGCCGCCCGTGTCGAGGCTCAGGACATTAAGTTGGTTGTGACCGATGAAGCCTTAACAGAAATCGCCAAGGTTGGTTTTGATCCGCTTTACGGTGCTCGTCCATTAAAGCGCGCGATCCAAGATCATATCGAAAACGGTTTGTCTCGTCTGCTTTTGGCTGGCAACGTTAAACCGGGTGATACCGTGACGGTTGGTGCCAAAGGCGATGACTTCACCTTTGATGTGAAGTCAGTTGACGCATAAATTTAGAAACTTCTAATCTAAATTGCTTAAAAAAAGGCCCGAAATAAAAAAATCGGGCCTTTTTTGTTTTTTCTTTCTATTTACAAACGTTAATTTTTGGCGTTTAATTTAATCCAAAGTTGATAGAGGCGCGACGCGAAAGAGTATCAAGCCTGAGGGGACACCCGAAGACAGCTCGAGAAAGGTCAAGTCGCCGAAACGATGATTCCGGTAGGAATCACCAGTTGGGCATGGGAAGAATATTTCCATGACTCCCGCTTTCGACAGGAAGTGGAGGAGCTATCGATCGCAAACGGCTGTCATCGCCTTATTTGAATGACATAAGCAAGGTTGCATCGATGGATGCAACTTTTTTTTGTAGCTTTTGTTTAATTCAATAACAATAAGGACTAGATGATGACGACAAGCTCTGTTGCCAATCAACTGCAAAGCGAAAAGACTGAAATGCGTCGTGATGTAACGCTTTTCGGTGGCATTTCCGTTTTGGCAGGTATCATGATCGGCTCCGGTATTTTCTACATCGGTGCCATCGTTCTCCAACGCGCGGGCATGAGTCCCGGTCTCTCCCTTTTGGTTTGGTTAATCGGCGGTCTGGTGACGCTTTTGAGCGGTATCTGCTTTGCTGAATTAGGTGCCATGATCCCGAAGGCGGGCGGCTACTACGTTTATTTGCGTGAAGCTTATGGCGAACGCATTGCCTTTATGTGCGGGTTTGGTAATTTCTGCCTGTCCAACCCGGGCTCCATCGCTGCATTGGCTGTCGCCTTTGCCGCGGCGCTCAATTCCATTTGGACAATTGACCCGATCAGTCAAAAGGTTATTGCCATTTCCACCGTTTTGCTCCTGACGCTCATTAATATCCGCGGGGTGGGTATCGGCAGCCGTTTGGGTAATGTCTTTATGGTTTTAAAGATGTTGCCGATTCTTTTGATTCTCTTTGCGGGTCTGCTTTTGGGCGAAGAATCCCCCGACCTCTTCATGTACCCGGGTGAAATGCCCTCCATCTCGACTTTGCTTTCGATGATCGGTTTCGCCGTTATCGCCACGTTGTGGGCCTATGAAGGATGGACCAACCTCAATAACATTGCAGAAGAAATCAAGAATCCGAAGAGAAACATTCCGCTTGCTTTGATTTTGGCTATCGTTGGCGTGGCGCTTTTGTACGTGCTCTTTAACTACGCCATTTTCCGTGTCGTGCCTTACGGCAAGATTGTTGAAATGGTTAATTCCGGCAACTACTACTTGGGTACGGAAGCGGCCAACATGCTCTTTGGCAGCGCCGGTCTCTACATCGTGGGCGCGGCCATGATTTTGGCAATCTTCAGTTCCTTAAACGGTTGCGTTCTTGCCTTTCCGCGTATGACTTACGCCATGGCTCGTGACGGTGCGTTCTTCAAGCCCTTTGCCAAGCTTCACCCGACGTATCGCACGCCGGTCAACGCCCAACTTGCCTCGGCTGTTCTCGCCATTGTTTTGATTCTGTCGAGAACCTTGGGTGAATTGACGAGTTTGGTTGCCTTGTGCGGTATGATTTTCCACGGTATGACTTTCTTTGCCGTGATTGTCTTGCGCCGCAAGTATCCAGATTTGGAACGCCCGTATCGCGTTTGGTTCTATCCGATCCCGATTTTGATCATCTGCGCTGTGATGATCGGTTTGATCATCAACACGATCGGCAACGATCCGATCACCGTTGTTTTAGGTTTCATTGTGCCGTTGCTCGGTTTGGTTATCTATGAAGTAATGTTCCGCAAGCAGCACGACGCTCAAGTGGCCGCTCAAGCTAAGGAAAATGGAGAGTAACACCATGTCGACATTGATTTATAACGCCAATATTTATGTTCAACGAGGCGTATTTGCCCAGGCCCTTTTAGTGGGCGATGACGGCAAGATCGCAGCGGTCGGTACTGAAGAGGAAGTCCGCGCAGCCTGTATGGGCAATGAAAATATGTACGATGCTCAAGGCCGCACGATTGTTCCGGGTTTCAATGACTCGCATCAACACCTCTTTAACACGGGTATCGCATTGGCTGCCGTTCGACTTCAAGGTGTTACTTCCATCGCAGAAGTGATTGAACGCGGTCGTCGCTATATTGAAGAAAATCAACCGCAGCCCGGTGAAGTGATTCACGGGATGGGGTGGAATCAGGACTACTTTACAGACGAGCATCGTCTTTTAACTCGTCACGACTTGGATAAGATTTCGACGGATTACCCGATCATTTTCGATCGCGCTTGCGGTCACATTCTGACTTGCAACACCAAGGCGCTTGAAATGGCCGGTGTCACGGTTGACACGGTTCCGAACGCAGGCGGCGCCATTGACCAAGAAAACGGTGAATTGACCGGGGTTGTGCGTGAAAACGCACGCGCTCAAGTCCGCTGCTTAATGAGTGAACGTTCGATTGAAACGAAAAAGCGTTTAATCCGCACGGCCATGAAGCACGCCAATGAAACGGGGGTGACCTCTGTTCAAACGTGTGACGTGCGCATGGGAGACTGGGAATCGACGCTTGAAGCTTACAATCAAGTGTTGGCTGAAACGCCGACTGTCCGTGTCTACCACCAATTCAGCTTCATGGAGCCCAATGCTTTCCAAGAATTTTTGGATAAAGGTTATCGCACGGGTGTGGGTAACGACTTCAACCGCTTCGGTCCCTTGAAGCTCTTTGTTGACGGCAGCCTCGGTGCCCGTACGGCCTATATGCGTGAACCCTACGCCGATGACCCGTCCACTCGTGGTATTGCCACCTTAACGCCTGAAGAAATTGATACGTTGGTTGGCATGGCTGTTAAGAATAATTGTGGCGTGGCTGTGCACGCCATTGGGGACGCGGCAATTGAAAACGTTTTGAACGCCTATGACAAGGTTTGTGAAAATGGTGAAAATCCGTTGCGTTTGGGCATTATTCACGTTCAGATCACGGATCGTCCGTTGCTTGAACGCTTCACAAAGAATGACATCCTAGCTTTGGTTCAGCCGATCTTCCTGCACTACGACACGGCCATTGTGGAAGATCGTGTGGGTAAGGACTTGGCGGCAACAAGCTATGCCTTCAAGACCTTGATGGATTTGGGCGTTCACACGAGCTACGGTACGGATAGCCCCGTAGAAGATATGGATCCGATTGCCAACCTTTACTGTGCGGTGACTCGCAAGAATTTGCGTGGCGAACCTGCCGGCGGTTGGCATCCTGAGGAATGTGTGGATATTTATTCGGCCGTTGATGCCTACACCATTGAAAGCGCCTACGCTTCCTTTGATGAAAAGGTGAAGGGGCGTTTGATGAAGGGGTATCTCGCGGACCTTGTTGTTTTAAGCGACAACATCTTCACCATTAATCCTGACGACATCCTCAAGGTTAAGGTCGATGCCACGATGGTTAACGGTAATTTCGTTTTTCAACGCAACTAATTTAATCCATTAAATAAGGAACGGCTCTGTCAGCAAAAATACGCGACAGAGCCGTTCATTTATCGGTTAAGACAAAAGATCAATTGAGCTGATAAAGAGTCGGTGTCAGGTAAGAAATCTCTTCACGTAAGAATGGTTCATAGAGCTTACCGTCAAAGGCCGGGTAACGAACTTCCTCATCATCGTCTTCGAGCATAAACGTCCCTTCACTCACAAATCGCACTTGCTCATGCTCAAATTTGTGCAGCATTAAAGTGGCTTCGAGACTATCGAGAAGCTCGGCGGGATCATCAAAAAAGACAGGCCACCCCAATCCTTGATAAACCTTTGAATTTTCGCCTTTAAGACTGATGCCAAGACGAAATTCTGCCATCTTTGCCTCTCCGGGCCCCGCCGGTTCGTAAAAAGGAGCGACGGCAATTTGCAGATCTTTAATGGCGTAGCCGTCAGTTTGCTGAAGCTTGGCAAGTGCTTCTCTTAAAGAGAAATGGCGGAATAGACGGCCGGCTTCCATCATGGAGGCAATGCACGGCAACATGAGACTTGTGTTGTAGTTCTTCGGATCATCGACTTTTTGTAAGTACGTCTGAAGCTCTTCAGAAGGATGCTGCAAAAATTCCATGTGCGTTGCCGGGTAATGCTCATCAAAAATGCGCTTGAGTGCGAAAACAAGATTTTTCTGCATTTTCTGCAAACTGACTTCCGGCACAAAAGTGGTGAGCGGAAGCTTTTTGATGGGGGTGCTGACAATGAAAGGAATTAAACGAATATCAGCAACAAGCTCGGTCATCTCCTCACGGGTCTCTTCAGAAGTGATAAAGCGCGAGATACCAGGTTTACTCGAGGCCACCCATTGTCTGACATGGCTTTGCATTTCAAAAGGCCGTAGGGCAAATGTATCGGTACTGACCATATCGCTATTGATGCGGATTTGATAGTCAGGTGTAAAGAGACCTTTTAAGAAAACCTCAATTTTCTTTAACGCTTCTTGCGGAATTTCTCCGAACGGCAAACCGTATGCGCTTGAGGCCATAAACGGCATGACCATCAAGGCATGAGTGTATTTGTCATCTGTGATGTTGCACGATAAGCATTCAAAGAAAAATGTCCAGCGCATTAAATCGCTGTATTCGTAATTGTTTTCTTCTAGCTTTTGAATGACCGGTGTTATGAAGTCTGACTCTAATTTGGCGTACGCTGAAGCAGCGGCCAGCTGCAACTTGGTGTAGATCGGATATTTTTGATCAATATCGGTTGCTGCGTCGGCTTTCTTGATGAGTTTTACGAGTTCATCAATTGTCTTATTAAGAAGTTTGCTGTCAGTCACGATACTTTGTTTAGAAAAAGAGGAGGGCGAGCCATTTGGCTTCGCCCTCCGAGTCAGTAATCAGTAATATCAGAGGGTCTTTGTGTGAACCTGAATGAGCGGCGTGTCATCTAAAGGCGGCAAAACCTTTCTGGGGCGTCCCGGATAGATGACAGGTGAGTAATCAACTGGGTGGACCAATTCAGGATTGGTGTGCACAACGGTCAAACCACTCTTAGCCAAGGCTTCATCAAGACCGGCTGTCAAACGCGCCATGGCGTCTTCTGCTGTCGCAACTTCAGCGGTTTCAGAAACAGTTTCTTCAACTGCTAAAGTGGCTTCGGCAACAGGAACCTCCACCGTTACCTCGGTTTTTTGAACGTCTTCAACCTTTTCTTCAACAGGTTGCTCATCGGCGCGTGGGCGTTGTGCCAAGGGCTCGCGTTTTTGATTAGCGATTTGACTTTCAACGTTCACGTGACGCGGTTCAACCGTATTTTCCTTCACTTCGAGGTGAAGCTCAGATTTGTTCAAAGGTTCAGTGCGTACCGGTGCTTCCTCAATATATTCTTCAGGCAACACAATCGGAGCACGATTCATTTCTTCGGCTTCAATTTCAGGCGGAATTCGGTCACGGCGAACCATTAAATCGTCCGTGGTGCGACGGCGGCGACGCGGACGGCGTTCGATATTGCTCGATTCAGCCTGAGGTTGAGCTTCAACAGAAGCTTCCACACGTTCTTCAGAAACCTTCGCTTCAGGAATCGTATCGGTAGCAAAGTTGAAGTCATCGTCATTGGTAACTGTTTGAGGAGCCGGTGCGGTTTCTTCCACAACAGGTTTCGGCAAAGCGACTTTGGTTTCCGGAGCAGGCAACAATTCCGGCGTTTCTTCACTCTTGACGCGGCGGCGCGGACGGCGGCGTGTTTGCGTATCACGAACCGCCTCCTTGTCTTGAGTCTTTACTCTTTCCGTTGTTTCCGGTTTATCAACCGATGCACTCTTGTCTTCATCTTTTTCAACACGGGTGCGTTCTCTGCGTTGACGACGCGACGTAGAGTCCTTCTCGCGACGATCGCGGGGATTGCGGCGAGAGCGACGATCAGAGCGTCCCTTCTTCTCTTCGTCCTTCTTTTCTTCAGCCGGTTTTTGATCGGAACCAAAGAGGAAGTTAATCAAGCGTCGGATAAGACTCGGCTCCTGGGCGGCTTGGGCACGCTTGGCCGCTTCTTCGCGGGCGGCCCGTTGTTCGGCCTTCTTATTGATTAAGCGGTCAGCCTCATTGTGTTCAGGAGCTACTTCGGGCATGAAGTTGCGAAGAACCGGTTCTTGGCGTTTGGCCGCCGGCTTTTCTTCCGGTTTCTTCACGCGATAAGGGTCGATCGCCTCCTCATCGGGTTGAATTTCTTCAGCTCGCTTGTAGCTAGCCACTTCATCATCCAAGCGTTCATCGTCGTAACGCAGACGTTCGATATGGTAGTGCGGCGTTTCGAGGAACTTGTTAGGAATCAAAACGATAGGCAGACGGTGACGTTGTTCAATCTTGGCAATATCACGACGCTTTTCGTTCAAAAGGAAGCTTGCGACATCCACAGGCACTTGAGCGTGGACGGCTCCTGTGCCTTCCTTCATGGCTTCTTCTTCAAGAATTCTCAAAATCTGCAATGCGCAGCTTTCAGTATCACGAATGACGCCAACGCCGTTGCAACGCGGGCAGGTGATGTGATTGCCTTCGGCTAAGGCCGGACGCAGGCGCTGACGGGACAATTCCATCAAACCGAAGCGGCTGATTTTTGCCATTTGAACACGGGCTCGGTCATACTTGAGCGCGTCTTTGAGGCGTTGTTCAACTGCGCGTTGGTTCTTCGGATCGTTCATATCGATAAAGTCGATCACAATCAAACCGCCCAAGTCGCGAAGACGCATTTGGCGAGCTACTTCGTCGGCTGCTTCGCAGTTTGTTCTGAAGGCGGTTTCTTCAATATCAGAGCCTCTGGTTGCGCGTGCAGAGTTCACGTCAACGGCCACCAGGGCTTCCGTGTGGTCAATCACAATAGCGCCGCCGGAGGGCAGGGGGACCGTACGCGAGTAAGCGGTTTCAATTTGATGCTCAATTTGAAAGCGCGAGAAAAGCGGCGTTTCTTCACGGTAGCGCTTGACCCGGCCCACCATGTCAGGCATCACATGGGCCATGAACTGACGGGCTTGATCGTAAATTTCATCGGTATCAACGAGGATTTCACCGATTTCCGGTTGGAAGTAGTCGCGAATAGCGCGAATGACCAGGTTGCTTTCTTCAACGATCAAAAACGGTGCGGGGTTGGCTCGCTTAAGTGCCTCACCCTTGGGACCGACGGATTCCGTCACGTATTTGGTAACAACGCGGTTGCCTTCACGGCTTTGTAATTCGTATTGCGGTTGAGCGGCTTCGCAGATCGCTTCCCAAAGTTTGAGCAGGTAATTGAGGTCCCACTGGAATTCGTCAACCGTGCGGCCGATCCCAGCGGTGCGGGCAATGATGCTCATGCCGGCTGGCAACTTCAAACGATCCATCGTCTCGCGCAGTTCCTGACGTTCTTCACCTTCGATACGACGTGAAACACCGCCTCCGCGAGGATTGTTGGGCATTAAGACCAAATAGCGGCCGGCAAGCGAAATAAAGGTGGTTAGTGCAGCACCCTTATTGCCGCGTTCTTCTTTTTCAACTTGAACAATCAGTTCCTGTCCTTCAACGAGGGCATCACGGATGGTCGCCGTGCGAACATCGACGCCTTCTTTGAAATATTGACGGGAAACTTCTTTAAAAGGGAGAAAACCGTGGCGATCTTCACCGTAATTGACGAAACAAGCTTCAAGGCTCGGTTCGATACGGGTAATGATGCCTTTGTAGATATTGGATTTACGTTGTTCACGGCCGGCTGTTTCGATATCAATATCGATGAGCTTTTGGCCATCAACAATGCCGACGCGCGTTTCTTCGGCGTGCGTGGCGTTAAATAACATGCGTTTCATTGAACACTCCGGGCTGACAACCACTGTCGCAGGTCGTCAAAGTCTGGCGTGCCGTGTCAGAAACAAATCCGTGGCGCAAGCATAGCCGGGAAAAACGTCCGGCCGCTTAATCTTTTCTCAAACAACCAGAACCCCGGTGAATAGCTCTAACCGAGGTCGTGCGAGAAAACAAATTGTTAGACATGTGTCGCGTCACTATCAAAGCCGCGGTAGGGAGAGCACCGAAACGAACGAATTCAAAATAGTGACCCTATTTTGCATCTATGAGCTCAATCCCTCACATGAGGTCTAATAAATACTATCGTCTTAATATTGACAAGTCTGATTCACCGAAAATGTTCAACGGTGATCCCAGTGGGGCTTGTCCAACCACAGATTTTTTCATCACGGCAATTAACAAACGCCTCTGATCGACCGATTGGGTCCGAAAAGAGGACTTAACAAATACCGTTTGCTGCTTTTCGTGTATTAAACACTTAGGCTTCACAGTCTGCAGACTAACCGCAGCTCCGCCACGACACCCTGAAAGGCAGCTCTTTCAGGCACACAAAAAACTTCGTTGGACACACGGTTCAACAAAGAGAAATTTTTAATCAAAACATGGCTAAAATGCACATGTTGATTTTCTATCAAAGTTGATCGCAACAAACTACATTTTTTGTTCCGATTCAACAAGTTCCCCATTATATAGAGTTATGGCAAATTTAGTTGGGAAAACCCCTACATTTATTCCATCATCGCAAGCAAGTGCTAAAGCTGATGCCGTTGTCTGGATTCGCATCGGTGCGGATGCGGATGGACAAAGGCTTGATAATTACTTATTTCGTATAGCTAAAGGCGTCCCCAAGAGCCATCTGTACCGAATTGTACGAGGCGGGGAGGTCCGTGTTAATAAAAAAAGAGCGACGGTTGATACCCGTTTGCAGTTGGGCGATGAGTTGAGAGTGCCGCCTATTCGTGTTTCGACGATCGCGAAAAAAGAATCAGCCCGTCCGATTGACGATATTGAATTGCCGATTTTGTACGAAGATGAGCACATTTTAGTGGTAGATAAGCCTGCGGGATTAGCTGCTCACGGTGGCTCAGGCGTTAGTTTCGGTTTGATTGAACGGCTGCGAGCCGCCCGCCCTAACCAACCTTACTTGGAACTTGTGCACCGGCTCGACCGTGACACAAGCGGCGTGATGATGTTGGCTAAAAGCAGAAAGGCTTTGGTCAGACTTCACGAGATGATCCGAAACGGTGAATTACATAAATCGTATAAAACCCTTGTTTTGGGTGACTGGGTCAATGACCGTCAGCACATTAAAGCCCCGCTTTATAAATTTGTAACGTCATCCGGTGAACGGCGTGTCTGTGTGGACGAAGAAAAGGGGTTGCCAAGTCATAGTATTTTTCAGCTCATTGAGCGTTTCGGGGCAGTTTCTTATCTCAATGTTGATTTGAAAACTGGACGCACTCACCAAATTCGAGTCCATGCTCAATGGGCGGGTCACCCTTTGGTCGGTGATGATAAATACGGTGATTTTGAAGAAAATAAGAAAATCGCTAAAGGCAGTCTCGGCATTCCCTTTAAGCGAATGTTTCTGCATGCTTATCGCTTAGAATTCAAGCACCCGATTTCCGGACAGTCAATGTCTGTGACCGCTCAATTGCCTAAAGATTGTGCAGAGTTAATTACTGCTTTAAAGCAGAGAAAGGAACAATAACGATGTTGGTACCCAAATTTGATCTGTTTGTTTTTGATTGGGACGGTACGGTCATGGATACAACCGAACCGATCGCCGCGGGTATTTGCCATGCTTTTGTCGCCTTGGGTTATAAAGATCCCGGCATGCAGATCGCCAGAAGTGTGATTGGACTGGATTGGAGAAGTGCGATTTTAACCATTGAGCCTGAATTCCGTTTTGATCACTACGATCAGTTTGAACAAGCTTACCGTGAGTACTATCTCGTTAAAGAAAAGGAAATCGGAATCTTCCCTGGACTTGAAGATCTAATGCGCAAAATGAAAGCGGCCGGTCTGCGTCTTGCCGTTGCAACCGGAAAGAGTCGTCGGGGATTGGATCGGGTTTTTGCACAAACCGGGGTGGGTGATATTTTTGAAGCAACGGTTACGGCTGATGAAAGCGCCGGCAAACCCAATCCGCTGATGCTGCAAATGTTGGCTGAAGAGACTGGTGTGGACATTCATCAAATGGTGATGATCGGTGACACCGAGCACGATCTGTGGTTGGCGAAAAATGCCGGCTGCGCGGCTGTGGCTGTCAGCTACGGAGCATTTCCCAAGAGTGAATTGGTGAAGTGGAAGGTGCCTGTTGTGGACGATGTGCCCCAGTTAGCGAGCGCTCTGGGTGTTGACGAGTTGCTTTAATTTTCTAGTCGAAGTTTTAATGAAGGATATGGGCGGGAAAACCGCCCATGTCTTTTTAAGCTTGACGCCAAAAGCTGCCTTGCTTTTTACGTGCGAAATGCTTGAAGTCTTTCTTCACCTTCCGTTCATTGTTTTTTCGGCTTTTAACAGCCAGGATGGCGAAAATAGTTGGCAATTTCGGTAAATCAATATTCTCTTCAGACCACTCTAAGGCTGTTTTGGTTCTGATGAATTCAGCTTCCCCCGTGACATCGCAGGCAATCGTAATTTTTGTATCGGCTTGAAGTGTTTGACAGAGAAACTCTAAAAAAGCCTGATTGCGGTAGGGTGTTTCAATAAAAATTTGAGTTTCACCCTTGGCACTTTGATGTTCGGCATCGCGCAATGCCTGAGTTCTGCTCGGTTCCTTAATCGGAAGGTAGCCCAAAAAGCGGAAATGCTGACCGTCTAAACCGCTTGCCATTAAAGCGAGCAAAATAGAACTGGGGCCCACCAGAGGCTTAACCTTTAGTCCCTTTTCTTGAGCGCGGGCGACGATCGTTGCGCCTGGGTCCGCTACACCGGGGCAGCCTGATTCGCTGACAATTGCAATGTCATGGCCTTCCAAAAGCGGGGTAAGCCACTCATCAATTTTTTCACTCTGCGGTTCATGACCGATTTCCTCTATGTGAAGTTCGGCAATTGGTTGAGGATGGGAGGCGGCTTTTAAATAAGCGCGGGCGCTTTTGGCATTTTCAGCTAGAAAAAACTGAGTTCTTCGCAATACCTCAAGCGTGTAGGCAGGGATTGTTTCCTCTACCGGACGTTCGGCTATTCGATTGGGTAATAAATACAGCGTTGCAGTCATACTTAATTAGGCCTCACCAATTCCTTCAATAATTTCCAGGCCTGCTTTAGCTAAAAGGTTTACGGTTTCAATAAGAGGCAGCCCGATGAGCGCAGTAGGATCGGTTGAGCGGACTTCCTTCATTAAGGCGATACCCAACTTCTCGATCTTGGCAGAGCCAGCACAATTGAAAGGTTGTTCGCGATCGAGATAATTTTCAATAGTTTTGACGGAAAGTTTTTTCATCGTAACAATAGTCGGAACCATTGTTTCAAAGATTTCGCCTTTTTCACCAATGATGCAAAGGGCTGTCAGAAAATAAACTGTATGTCCTTGCATGCTGGAAAGCTGTTCAATCGCTCGTTCGCGAGTGTGGGGTTTGCCCAAAATTCTTTCTCCCAGAACGGCAACTTGATCGCTGCCGATCACAATTGCTTCGCCCACCATGGATTTGACTTTAAGGGCTTTTTCGCGAGCCAGTCTGACACAAAGGGCTTCAGGTGTTTCACCTTCGTGGCGGCTTTCATCAATATCGGCAGAAACACATTCAAACGGAACACCCAAACGTTCCAATAACTCTTTTCGATAGGGGGAACTTGACCCCAGAACCAATTTCTTCTGTAACATACGCTTCGTAACCTTTTTGGGAGTAAAGGATGTCGAAAAGCAATCAAAACTTTTCCACTGTCGACATTTTTTCAGTGGCAACAAATCGTCAGAAGATTAACACAACGGTGAACATTTCGGAGATGCCCGAACTCGCCAGCCTAATTATTAATAGTGAAACAGTAAAACCCTTTGCAATTGAAATTGAAGGAACGGAAGGCGTCCGCGGTTTGCCGGCGGCCATACTGACTATCGAGGGAAAAGTGCAAATGCGCTGTACCCGCTGCACTCAACCGATAGATATTGACATTGAGCGTGAAGTGCCGTTTCTTTTTGTTAAAAGCGAAGCAGAAGCCAATCGCATTCCTGTTGAAGAAGATGAGGAGTGGGAAGTGGTTGTCGGTTCAGAGCATATGGATGTGGCGGCTTGGGTTCAGGAAGAAATCATTCTGTCACTGCCTAATTTCCCCCGTCATGATGATTGTGAAGCTCCGCTTAAACATAGCGACATAGCTTCCGAAGACGAAGAAGTGATCGAAAGACCGAAACCTTTTGCTAACTTGCGAGACTTATTGAAGAAAAACTGATATAATCGCAAAACTTTTTTCCAAGCTTTAGGTAATGGCATTGGCAAGATGCGCATATCTAGGGTATAATTGCGTGTTTTCTTAAAGTGGGGTATTGCTATGGCAGTCCAACAAAATAAAAAATCGACCAACAAGCGCGGCAATCACCGTGCTCATGACTTCTTGACGAACCCGGCTACGGCTGTTGAACCGAAGACCGGTGAAGTTCACCTCCGTCACCACATCAGCCCGAACGGCTTCTATCGTGGTAAGAAGGTGATCGACGTTAAGGGTGAATAATTCACTGGATTGAGAAAAGCACTCTGAAGTTAATCTCGACTTTAGCCTTCGCCGGCAACGCCGAAAACCCCACAGCCAATGTGCAAAACGTTGCGGTGGGAGACAAAACGGGAAAGCTTCTACAGTGATTTTCAATCGTCGATTAAAAAAGGGGAATCCGAAATTTGGGTTCCCTTTTTTCGTTTTGTGTTTAAAATGCCCGCATGCTGACAAACCCTTCAATTACAACCTACGAGATTTTTCTTCATTTTGGTTCCTTGCCGAGACAGGCAAGGCAATTTCTAGCACCTTCCGTAACCGGTTGCCGTTTGCATTAGATACATCTTTTCAAGGTTATTTTGTTTGTGTTCCTTGTGAGGTGTAAAGATGTCTGAAAAAACATTTGCTAGTGCAATTTTTATGGTGATTTTCTTGGCTGCATTGACCGCATTCGGTCCGTTTGTTACTGATTTTTATTTGCCGGCGATGCCCGCTCAAGCCAAAGACCTTAACGCTTCGGCGGCTTTGACCCAAGCTGGTCTTTCAGCCTCTATGTGGGGGCTTGCAATCGGTCAACTTATTGTGGGGCCATTATCGGATCGTAAAGGCAGAAAAGTGCCTCTTTTATGTTCATTGGTTGTTTTTTGTGTGGCAACCGTTGCTTGTGTCTTTTCACCGACAATGGAATTTTTTGTGGTTGCTCGATTTGTACAGGGACTGGGCGGTGCAGGTGGTATAGTTTTAGCCAAGTCAATTGCAACCGATCTATATAGCGGCCGGGATTTAGCCAAGTTTTTGTCCATTATCGGAGCTGTTCAGGGATTGGCGCCGGTGTTGGCACCGATTTGTGGAGCGCTTGTCAATGAATACCTCAATTGGCGTGATATTTTTGTGGTTTTGTTGGCTATTGGTGTAGTGCTCTTGATCTCTACTTTATTTTTTAAGGAAACTCTTAAGAGTTATCGTCCGAATACCGCCAAGTTTCCTTTTTTCAGTCTTTTTGCTCTGTTAAAAAATGACAAAACATTTGCCTTGCTTCTCGTTCAGCAGTGTGCGGGTTTTGGTTTGTTATTTGCCTATATCTCAGCCAGTCCTTTTGTCTATCAGGAACTTTTCGGCCTCTCGCCTTTGACTTACTCGATAGTATTTGGTTGCAACGCGATTGTTATCACCATTGGAACCTTTGTTTGTCAGCGGTTTAAATCGGCTCTGTTTTCTCTGAAAATCGGCTCCATTGGAATGCTGTTGGGAGCGAGTCTAATTGCAGCCTCGCTGTATTGGCAAGCGTCCGTTTGGTTTCTTGAGGCCGCAGTCGCGTTTTCTTTGTTGAATTTAGGCCTTACCATTCCATCCGGAACTTCTTTGGCCCTTGATCGTCAACGGGAGCGTGCGGGCAGTGCTGCGGCGCTTCTCGGCGCTTTGGGTTTTGTCGCCGGCGGTATCGTTGCTCCGCTATCGGGCTTGGGGACGGGCGGAGCCGGCTTTGCCGCTGTCACCGTAATTTCAACAGCGATCGGTATAGTCGCTGCGTTTTGTGCGGCTCAAAAGCTTTGCCTTGAAGAGCGATCAGTAATGAGCAAGTAGTGTCTGATTTAGTCCAAAAACGCCAGGACTTTTTTTAAGAAAACTGACGGACACTCTTCTTCGGGACTGTGTCCGCAGTCTAATGCTTCACCGCTTACCGTTACCGTTTTTTCTTTCCAAGTACCAACCACATCATAGAGTTTGCCGACTGTGCCACGAGCACCCCATAACAGGTGGAGGGGACACTGGATTTTTTTGTCAGCATCCTCTTTATCGTCATCGAGATCAATGGTGGCGGCTGCGCGGTAATCCTCGCAAATCGCGTGGATGGTTCTGGGATCTTTGTAGCAGCGAAGATATTCGTAAAAGGCTTTGTCTTCGACACAACCCTTAATTTTGATTTGGCCGTCAATGTGATGATGAAGGAAATAGTCGGGGTCAAAACCGATCAGTTTTTCAGGAAATGGTTCCGGTTGGATGAGAAAGAACCACCAGAAGTACTTTGTCGCAAATTCCTTATTAGTTAGGGCATACATGGTCGCTGTCGGTGCGATATCGACAAAAACAGCCTTTGTAACGCTTTCCGGATAATCAAGAGCCAAACGATGTCCCACCCGAGCACCACGATCATGGCCGACGAAAGCAAAGGTTGGCCTATTTAATAGTTTCATTAAAGAGATGAGGTCTTTAGCCATCTCTTTTTTGCTGTATGGGCGGTGATCCGGTGTGCTCTCAGGCTTATCCGTGTCACCGTATCCGCGCAGATCGGGGAGGACAACCGTGTACTTTTGAGCCAGAAGCGGCGCAACTTTTCGCCAGATAATATGAGTGTGAGGATGACCGTGCACAAGCATGAGAGCAGGACCTTTGCCACCGATAGCAAAGCGCATCTTGATTCCCGTTTCTAGCCTTGCATCCATGAGGTTGAAGCCTTCAATGAATTCGGAAGGGCCAATATTGACTAAAGAACTTTCGGTTTCCATTTTTCCCTCCTCGGGAAAATAAATTGTTTTCTCTTAGCGCATCAGCTCTTTTTTAATATTTCCCGCCTTTTCGCTGTATTCATCGGTCTTTTCACCAATATACGACTTGGCGGCTTCGTAGTGATCCATTAGTGTGTTGCCGGCTTCTTTCACCTGTTTTTCAACATCATCGTATCCAGCGGCAATACAGCTTTGAGCGAGCGCCTGAGCCTTTTCAAGTCCTTCTTTTTGAGCCACTTCATTGATGTGACTGACCGTGCAAGTGACATCTGTAATGTCCATATCGTTGCTCGCAATCGACAATTGACTGACTAATGCGAAAGGAATGACTAGCAATAAGTGGTGTAGACGCATGGGGTAGGCCTTTCAGATTTAACTCTTGACGATCGAAGATTAACATGAGTGTGTTTCAAACTCTGTCAAATTTTGTTTCAAATCTTGATTTTTGCCCTTTATAAACGGGTGGGTATTGGCTTTACAATTAGAGCAATTTTTTTGAGAAAGGCTTTTGTTCATGCCTCAGATTTATTCGAAAATCATTGGGACGGGTTCGGCTTTGCCGGAACGTTCTACCTCCAATCAGGCCCTGGCCGATGAATTGGCTCTGCGCAATATCGAAACGAGTGATGAGTGGATTCGCACTCGTACCGGAATTGAGAAGCGCTATTTGGCTGAAAGGGGATTGACAACCACGCAGTTAGCTGAACGCGCGGCTAAATCCGCTCTTTGGGATGCAGGTGTTGATCCTTCTGAAATCGATTTGATTATCGTTGCAACGACGACACCTGATATGGTGTTTCCGAGCACCGCTTGTCAATTGCAAAAACTCTTGGGCTGCGCCAAAGGAGCGGCCTTTGACTTGCAGGCCGTCTGTGCCGGTTTTGTCTATGCATTAACCAACGCGGATGCGCTTATCCGCACCGGTGTTTATAAAAAGGCGATTGTGGTTGGTGTTGACATCATGAGCCGTATTGTGGACTGGGATGATCGCTCGACTTGTGTGCTCTTTGGTGACGGGGCCGGTGCCGTTGTGTTGGAAGCATCCGATGAACCGGGGATTCTTGCTGCAAGGCTTAGCGCGGACGGCACGCTTGATGAAAAGGTGTTGGGCTGCAACGCTTTTGTTAACGGCGGCGAAATTCATGGTGATCCCTTTGTCCGCATGGACGGTCAGCAGGTGTTCCGTATGGCCGTGGGCTCCATGAGTGAGAGCGCTCAGGCAGTTTTAAAAGATGCCGGTCTTACCGTTGACGATATCAGCCGATATGTTCCGCATCAGGCGAATTTGCGCATCATGCAAAAGGTAGCCCAAAAGATTGGCATATCGGAAGACAAAATGGTCGTGACGGTTAATCGCCACGGCAATACCTCGGCGGCCTCCGTTCCGTTGGCATTGGATAACGCCGCGCGTCATAATGAGATTCAAAAAGGTGATGTGGTTTTAATGCAAGCTGTCGGTGCAGGCATGGCTTGGGGCAGCGTTTTAGTCAAATGGACTAAGGAGAATATTTCATGAAATTAGCTTTTGTATTCCCGGGTCAAGGCAGTCAGACTGTCGGCATGTTGGATAGTTTCGCAGATAACGCTGTTGTGCAGGCTGCTTTAAAGACTGCTAACGATGCATTGGGAGAGAATTTAGCCGAAATGATTCACAGTGGTCCGGCTGAAAGCTTGAATATGACGGTCAACACTCAGCCTGCCATGCTCACCTCAAGCGTTGCCCTTTATCAAGCTTGGCTTGCTTTGGGCGGTAAAAAGCCTGAAGTGATGGCTGGCCACAGTTTGGGTGAATATTCCGCACTGACCGCTGCCGGCGTATTTGATTTAGCTGACGCGGTGCGTCTTGTTCGCTTCCGCGCCAAGGCCATGCAGGAAGCTGTTCCTGTTGGTCAGGGGGGAATGGCAGCCATTATCGGTTTAAGTGATGAAGTGGTGGCCCAAGTCTGCCAAGAAGCTTCAGCTCAAGGTGTGGTTGAAGCGGTTAATTTCAACTCACCCGGTCAAGTGGTGATTGCGGGTGAAAAGGCTGCGGTTGAAAAGGCTTGTGAATTGGCTAAGGCTCAAGGCGCTAAGCGCGCACTTCTTTTGCCTGTCTCGGCACCTTTCCATTCTTCGTTGATGAAGCCCGCCAGTGTCGCGCTTCGCGCCAAGCTTGAAGAAACTCCGATGAGTGCTCCCGAAATTGACGTTGTCGCCAACGTTGACGTGAAGGTTCACAAGGATAAGGAAGCGATCATTGAAGCGTTAGCATCTCAAGCTGCCGGTGCCGTTCAATGGGTAAAGACTATTCAAGCTTTTAAGGAAATGGGTGTCACGCATATCGTTGAATGCGGTCCGGGCCGTGTCTTAGCCGGACTTATTAAACGTATTGACAGCTCCATTGTTGTCAAAAATATTAATTCTCAAGACTCGCTTGTGGCTGTGCTTGAAGAAATTAACTCTGCAGAATAACTTAAGCAATAGGATATAAAAAATGACGAATGTGTTTACTGCTGACGCATTGAAAGATCAAGTGGTATTTGTAACCGGTGCTTCGCGCGGAATCGGGGCGGGGATTTTGGATGCTTGCCTAGCAGCCGGCGCAACCGTTATTGGTACCGCTACGAGCGAATCCGGCGCAGCCCGCATTACAGAAAAGATTTCTCAAGCCGGCGGCAAGGGTGAAGGCGTTGTGCTCAATGTCACCGATGCCGAACAAAGCGAAAAAGTTTTGGCTGACGTGGCAGCCAAGTACGGTGCCGTGACGGTGTTGGTCAACAATGCCGGTATCACGCGTGATGGTTTAGCCATGCGCATGAAGGATGAACAATGGCAGGAAGTGATTGACACGAATCTGACGCCTGCTTTCCGTTTAAGCCGCATTGTTATGCGCGGCATGATGAAGGCTCGCTGCGGCCGCATCATCAATATCGTGAGCGTTGTGGGCTCCATGGGTAACGCAGGCCAAGCTAATTACGCTGCGGCTAAAGCCGGTGTTGCCGGTTTAACACGCGCTTTGGCTCGTGAATTGGCTTCCCGCAATATCACGGTCAACGCCGTGGCACCCGGTTTTATTGAAACGGATATGACCCGCGCCTTGCCTGAAGATCACCGTCAAGCCCTTTTGGCTCAAATTCCGCTTGCCCGTTTGGGTCAAACGGATGACATCGCCAATGCGGTGCTTTTCCTGGCTTCGCCTGCCGCTTCCTACATCACCGGTGTGACACTTCACGTCAACGGTGGCATGTATATGGTATAGTCCGAAAGGATGAGGGTTTTCACCCTCATCTTTTCTATTTGCTCTGATAAAATACTAAGAAGTTAATTTTTCGGCGCACCTAGTGGCTGCGTCGGTTTGAATTGTCATCAAGGAGACTTATCAAATGAACGACATCGAACAACGTGTCAAGAAGGTTATCGCCGAACAATTGAGCATCAATGAAGCAGACATCAAGAATGAATCTGCTTTCATCGAAGACCTCGGCGCCGATTCTTTGGATACGGTCGAATTGGTTATGGCTTTGGAAGACGCTTTCAAGATTGAAATCCCGGACGATCAACAAGAAAAGTTGCGTACGGTTCAACAAGCGATTGACTACATCCAAGCCAACGCTAAGTAATATTTGCCATCTCTAGGATGGACGCCCCGCCTTAAACACCAAGTAATTGGTTAAGTTTGGGCGGGGTTTTGTTAATGAATTGAATATTTAAGGGAGAATGTCCATGCGTCGTGTAGTTGTAACCGGGCTTGGCATGGTTTGTCCGATCGGCAATGATGTGAGGACAAGTTGGGAAAATGCTTTGGCGGGGAAAAACGGTATTGGTCCGATAACCCGTTTTGATGCGAGTGGCATGGGCTGCCAAATCGCCGGCGAAGTCAAGGATTTCAATGTTGAAGAGTATTTGCCCGCGAAAGAAGCTCGTCGTTATGACCGCTATGTGCATTATGGCGTTGCTGCTGGTACACAAGCGATTCGTGACGCTGGTCTTGACTTGGAAAAAGAAGATCTCACGCGCATCGGCTGCTCCATCGGTTCCGGTATCGGTGGCTTGGGCATGATTTGCGACAACTACCTCGCTCTTCATGAACGCGGTGCCCGTCGTGTTTCTCCCTTTATGATTCCCGGCACGATCATCAACATGATTTCCGGCCAATTGTCGATCATGTTTGGCTTAAAAGGCCCGAATATTGCTCACGTGACGGCTTGCACAACCGGTCTTCACGGAATCGGTGAAGCCAGTTGGATCATTCGCCGCGGTGATGCCGATGTGATGGTGGCCGGTGGTGCTGATGCAAGCATTTGCCCGGTCGGTGTGGCAGGCTTCGACAATATGCATGCCTTGAGCCGTCGCAACGATGATCCGGCTCACGCCTCCCGTCCCTTTGATAAAGACCGTGATGGTTTTGTGATGGGTGAAGGCGCCGGTGTGGTGGTGATCGAAGAACTTGAACACGCCTTGGCTCGTGGCGCTCACATTTACGCTGAAATCGTGGGTTATGGTTTAACGAGTGACGCAGGCCATATCACGACTCCGAACACAGACGGTCCGAGACGCTGCATGGAAATGGCTCTTGCTCGCGCCGGTATCAAACCGGAAGACATTGACTACCTGAATGCTCACGGAACTTCGACGAGCGTTGGTGATATCAATGAAACCAAGGCGATCAAGGAAGCTTTTGGTGAAGCCGCGAAGAAGCTCGTGGTCAACTCCACGAAGTCTATGACCGGTCACTTGTTGGGTGGTGCAGGCGGCATTGAATCCGTCTTCACGATTTTGGCTGTGAAGAATCAAGTCTCGCCCCCGACGATTAATATTGTTGAACAAGACGCCGAATGCGATTTGGACTACTGCGCCAACGCCGCTCGCCCGATGAAGATTCGTTACGCTATGAAGAATTCCTTCGGTTTCGGCGGCACGAATGGTACATTGATCTTCAAGCATTGGGAAGAATAATTTCCAACTTGTGATTAATATATGGCCCGAAGAATCTGAATCAGGCTCTTCGGGCTTTGTTCTTTCTGTTTAGGAGTAATGATGGATATCCAAAAAGACAATCAGATGTACATGCAAGTGGCCATGCTTGCTGCACAAAGAAGCTATGCCAAGCGTCTTAAAGTTGGTTGTGTGATTGTGAAAAACAATTCCATCATTTCAATCGGTTGGAACGGTATGCCGACAGGCTACGACAATTGCTGTGAGATGGAAGTTGACGGTAAGTTAGTCACGCGACCCGAAGTACAGCATGCGGAACTCAATGCCATCGCAAAGTTGGCGTATAACGGCTACTGCAGCAAGGACGCAGCGATTTTCATTACGCACAGTCCCTGCATTCATTGTTCACTGCTAATTCAGAAATGCGGTATCTCCCATGTTTACTATCACGAGATGTATCGTGATGATGCCGGCATTAAATTTTTAAAGAGTGCAGGAATTGTTGTAGAACAGCTTTAGTTGAAGATGGTTTCTGTGGCAGGCTTAAGGAAGACAAACGGGATCAATACTGCGTCTGTATAAATCCCTCTTCTTTTAAAAGTTGTTTGATACCTGTATATCGGCGATTACATCAAAAGCTTTTGCTCAATGGCAGAAGTGCAACTGGCAGAGCATCAAACATTTAGATTTTTACACCAATATGAAATCTTCAATTGAATCTTGACAAGGGGGGGGGTGAGCTAGTGTAGGAAGAAATGCGCTGAAGGCTGCGCATTACACTTTCCAAAAGGAAAATATTATGAAAAAAACAATGCTGGCAGCAAGTTTAACGGCTGCTTTATGCTTAATGATCTCTAACTCTTACGCTCGAGAAATTTCTCTTTCTACATCAACTGAATTGACTGCGAAAGGGGATTTAATCGGTTCGACTGCTTATAACGCTTCAGGAAATGAAAGTATCAGTGGCATAAATGACAACGTCGATTTGAGTATTACCGGTGGCTGGTATCGTGGATTTTCAGCTATTAATTCAAACTCATGGAATATTTCAAACTTAAATAATTTCACAATTGATTTTAATAATCCTAAATTAGTAGGAGATTCGGTAGGGCTTTATGCGGGAAATGGCGGTAGCATTACTCTGAAAAATATTAATAATGTTTATATTACTGGATCTCAAGACAAACAAAACTCAGGGACAGATCCCATTCCTATCCATGCAAACAATGGCTCAGTTACTATGACTGAGGTCGGAAATGTCACTATCAAGGCCCTCCATTATGGTAATGGCATTATGGTTCAGGGAAATAATGGTAGTGTTAATATCGATGCCGAAGGTGATATCTCAATTGAAAGTGATCCAGCTGCAATTTTGGTAGGTTTGATTGCTAATACATCTGAAACGAGTGCCTCGTCTCTTTCCCTTAGCGGTTCTACGATTAATATCATTAGCCATTCGAAAGTAGGAGTTGAAGCACTTGATTACGATAAAGGATATGACGGACCTAATCCTGGTAAGACAAATTTACAACTTATCGCTGATGAAAAGATTTCAATTAATGCGGGTGATTGCGGTGTTTTGCAGGCTCGCACAATTGGGTCTGGTGCAGGCTCTCAAATGCTCATTAAAGCACCGGTTGTTGAGGTTAACGGAGAAGCCGGTGCCATTGTAACTTTTCAGAGTCAAGGTAGTAAGGTTGCTAGTAACATCACAATCGACGCTCAAAGAGTTAATCTGGTCTCTGGAGGTAAAGCATCAACCGTTGTTAAAAACGCATCATTTGCCACTCTCGATGTAGATGACAATGCCGTGATTAACTTTGTTAATTCAGCCAGTTCCGAAAGACCTCAAATCAGTATTACGGCAACGGAAGGTAATTCTATTGGCGTTTCTGATAATGCTTATTTAAATTTCCAGAATGCCAATGTGAATGTTCAGCAGGGTAATGTCGAAGGAACTGGTACGGTTGCCTTAAATGGCTCCACACTCAATTTGGCTGAAAACGTCACGATGAGTATGGAAAATGTTAAAGGTGAAAGAGCTCAAATCGTATTTAATACTGCTCGGGAAAATGCAGTTCAAATTGCTAACACAACCAAGAGTGTTTCGGTTTTAGCTTCAGGCGATTTAAACGATCGATACGGAGCTGATGCGCTTAATTTTATCAACGCAGATGGTGCAACGACCGGAGCTCAGGCAGGTAAAGTTCGCGGTGCCATTGTAGAGCTCGCAGACGGCTCTCACGCTGTCCAAGAAAATACGGCCATGAAAGCTCTTGAACAAATGAATGCTTCAACTTTGGTTCAATTCCGCTTAGAAAACAATCGTTTGTCTCAGCGCTTAGGTGAAGTGCGTGATAACCTCAATAAGGCTGGCGGCTGGGCTCGCGTCTATGGAGCCAAGAGCAGATTGAGTGATTCCATTGATTCAACGATCAAAACCAATAGCATTCAAGTGGGTGCCGATGCTACAGTAGGTAGCAACTGGATTGTCGGCGGTGCTTTCAGCTATACCAATATGGATGCTGATTTTTCCAACGGCAACGGTGATTCCGAAAGCTACATGTTATCGGCTTACGCGAGCGGATTCTTTGACTGCGGCGGCTACATTGACGTGATTGGCCGAGTGGGCCGCATGTCAACGGATTTGTATGCTTCAAGCGGAGTCAATGTAGAAGCTTTCGATGGCTCTTATGACAATACGGCCTTTGGATTATCAACTGAAGTCGGCTATCACTGGAAACTTTCCGATGTCTTCTTCGTTGAACCTCAGGCTGAATTGGCTTACGGATATGTCTTAGGTGATGACTACACTGCTTCTAATGGGGTGAAGGTTGAACAAGACGACTTCCAATCCTTGGTGGGCCGTTTAGGTACTCGCCTTGGAGCAGCCTTCCCCAAGGATGCCGGCATAATCTATGCCCATGCTTCAGTTAATCACGATTTCTTAGGAAATAATGATTTCACTGCTCAGGCTCCGGGTATGACTTCTGCATTGAAGTTCTCCAATGACTTGGATGAAACGTGGATCAGTTACGGTATTGGCCTTCAATTGAACCCCTCTAGGAACTTCTACGTTTATGGTTCTTTGGATAGAGCAAGCGGCAGTGAATATGCAGAGTCTTATCATTATTCTGTCGGAGCTCGTTACGTGTTCTAATGTAAGAATAATGTAAGAAATTTTTCCGTAGATAAAGATGCCGGGAGTTCTTTGAATTCTCGGCATTTTTTTCATTAAAAGAACATGTTGACGTGTTACAATGGCCTGGTTTCGGAATAAAGGGAAAGGCAGTTTTTCTAGCCGGTTTTCCCATTGGTCCGAATGCGTATTTTTAACGTTTTTACATTCGACTAATGCAAAATATTCGCAATTTTTCCATTATTGCTCACATTGACCATGGTAAATCGACGCTTGCTGACAGACTGATTCAGCGCTGCGGCGGGTTGTCTGACCGTGAAATGGAGTCCCAGGTTTTGGACTCCATGGATCTTGAAAAAGAACGCGGCATTACCATTAAAGCCCAAACGGCTGCGCTTAAATATAAGGCCAAAGATGGTCAGGTCTATGAGCTCAATCTCATTGATACCCCGGGGCACGTGGACTTTTCTTACGAAGTCTCTCGGTCGCTTAGCGCCTGCGAAGGCGCGCTTTTAGTGGTGGACGCCACGCAAGGCGTTGAGGCTCAGACGGTAGCCAACTGCTACACCGCCATTGATTTGGGTGTGGAAGTTATTCCGGTTCTCAATAAGATGGACCTTAACTCTGCCAATCCCGATGCCGCCAAAGAAGAAATCGAGGATGTGATCGGCATTGATGCAACCGATGCCATCCCGTGCTCAGCTAAAACCGGCATGGGTGTTGAAGATATCCTTGAGCGCATTGTTCGCGATGTGCCGGCACCGAAGGGAAGCGATACGGATCCGTTGCAAGCATTGATCATTGACAGTTGGTTTGACAATTACGTGGGCGTTGTGATGCTTGTGCGTGTCGTCAACGGCACGATCAAGCCTAAAGACAAGATTTACCTGATGGCAACAGGCGCCACGCATTTAGTTGAACAAGTGGGTAAATTCACGCCGAAATCCACTCAATGCGAAAAACTGTCCGCTGGGGAAGTGGGTTTTGTCATTGCTGGTGTCAAAGAACTTCGAGACGCCAAGGTTGGCGATACGATCACCTTAGCCAATAAGATGGCCAAGGAGCCGCTGCCTGGCTTTAAACAAGTTAAGCCTCAGGTCTTTGCCGGACTTTATCCGGTCGAATCGAACCAGTATGAAGCTCTTCGAGATGCTTTAACGAAGTTGCAGTTAAACGACGCGGCTTTGCAATTTGAACCGGAAGTTTCGCAAGCGTTGGGCTTTGGTTTCCGGGCAGGCTTTTTGGGACTTTTGCACATGGACATTGTGCAGGAGCGCCTGGAGCGCGAATTTAACATGGACCTGATTACCACGGCCCCGTCCGTTGTCTATGAAGTGTTAAAGACAGACGGTGAAGTGATTCAGGTTGAAAATCCTTCCAAGTTGCCCACGCCTGACAAAATTGCTGAAATCCGTGAGCCGATTGACACGGTGACGATCTTCGTTCCGAGTGATTATGTCGGTCCCGTGATGAAGCTTTGCAATGAAAAGCGCGGCGTTCAGACCAACTTGGCCTACCATGGTCGTCAGGTGCATTTGACGTACGATTTGCCGTTGGCTGAAATCGTTCTCGACTTCTTTGATCGCTTGAAGTCTTTGACGCGTGGCTACGCTTCCATGGACTATGAATTCAAGGAGTACCGTGCGGCTGATGTCGTTAAAGTTGACATGCTCATTAACGGCGATCGCGTTGACGCGCTCTCCTCCATTATTCACCGTGCCAATTCTGTCGCACGCGGCCGTGAAATCGTTACGCGTCTTCGTTCGCTCATTCCGCGCCAGATGTATGACGTTGCCATTCAGGCAGCCATCGGCGCCAATATTATTGCCCGTGAAAACGTGAAGGCGCTCAGAAAGAATGTGCTCGCCAAGTGTTATGGCGGCGACATTACTCGTAAGAGAAAGCTCTTGGAAAAACAAAAGGCGGGTAAAAAGCGCATGAAACAAGTGGGTACGGTTGAAATTCCTCAGGAAGCATTCCTTGCGATTTTGCAAGTGGATGACAAATAGTCGGGGGCTGAAATGAATTTTTCTTTAGTTTTGATGTTATTGACGGTGGGCACCGGCATTATATGGTGTTTGGACCGTTTCTTGTGGCGCCCGAAACGTTTGCTTCGTGCCAAGGAAGAGGCTGATCGTTTCTCTGAACTGAATCGCCAAGCGATTGATCAGGGCGAGATGAGTGTTATCGGAGAAGCTCAAAGCATTTATCAAAAACTCAGTGCTCAACCCAAATGGATTGAATACACGGGCGGTTTTTTCCCGGTCATTCTGTTTGTTTTCCTTTTGCGCTCCTTCCTTGCCGAGCCCTTCCGTATTCCTTCCGGATCGATGCTGCCGACTTTGCACGCCGGTGACTTTATTCTCGTTAACAAGTACGAGTACGGTTTGCGTTTCCCGGTTTTCAATTTTGCGATTACCGAAGGCTCGGCGCCCAAGCGCGGTGACATTGTCGTCTTTAAATACCCGTTGGATAAAAATGTTGACTTTATTAAGCGCGTGATCGGTTTGCCCGGTGATGAAATCCGTTATGTTGACAAGCAGCTTTATATCAACGGAGAACTTCAGCAAATCACGCCTGACGGCACTTTCTTTGATAAAGAGACCTATACGGATTTAGATCAATTTGACGAAAACCTGGATGGTGTCAAACATAAGATCCTTGAAAATGACAAGGTGCCATCCATGGCTCGACCGGTTCAAGGTCACAATGGTTTGAATCAATGCCTCTACAACATGGGGGATGTGGTTTGCAAAGTCCCCGAAGGTCATTACTTCATGATGGGTGACAATCGAGATAATTCCGCTGATAGCCGCTTCTGGGGTTTTGTGCCGCGTGAAGATATTGTTGGTCGAGCCTTTTTTATTTGGTTAAATATCAGTGACATGGGCCGCATCGGCTCCATTCAATAGGAGAGCGAAGATGTTGCCTTTAGAAAGCCTTGAAGAAAAAATCGGCTACCGTTTCACAAACCGCAAATTGTTGCAGCGCGCCGTCACGCACCGTTCATTCGGCGCTGAAAATAACGAACGGCTCGAATTTTTAGGTGATTCCGTTTTAAATTGTGTGATCGGCCAAGCGCTTTTTTTACGAGACGCTCACTTTAACGAAGGATCACTATCACGCGTTCGGGCGAATTTGGTCTGCCAGGATGCTTTGGCTGAAATTGCTAATCGTTTGGTTTTATCCGATTACCTTCGCTTGGGTGAAGGGGAAATGAAGACGGGAGGAGCGCATCGTCCCTCCATTCAGTCAGACGCGATAGAAGCGATCTTCGGCGCCATCATGACGGAAAGCGGTTTTGATACAGCGAAGGCTGTGATTCTGAAACTCTATGAGCCGGTTTTAAGTAAGCTCACACCGGAGCGCATGGGTAAAGACGCTAAGACGCTGTTGCAGGAATTCTTACAGGCTCATCATTTGGGATTGCCCGAATACACCGTGGTTGATATCCGTGGTGCCGCGCATGATCAAACGTTTGATTGTCAGTGTGAAGTTAAAAAGTTGGCCATTTGTGTGAAGGGGACAGGCAAGAGTCGTCGCTCAGCCGAGCAGGCGGCTGCCAAGATCGCCTACGAATTGGCTGAACAGCATTTCCATAACAAGAAAAAGGGGGATCACTAAGATGCCTCAAGTACCGGAAAATTTCCGCTGCGGCTATATCGCCGTTGTGGGCCGTCCGAATGTCGGCAAAAGCACGCTCATCAATACCATTATCGGTGAGAAGGTGAGTATTACGTCCAAAAAACCTCAAACAACGCGCAACCGAGTTTTGGGAGTCGTGACTAACGAGCGGGCACAGTTTGTTTTTGTGGATACGCCGGGGTTTCAGACGAAGTACGGCAATGCGCTTATTCGCGGTATGAACCGCTCGGTCAGAAGCACATTGGGCGAAACCGATGCCGTGGTGCTTGTGATTGAAAGCGGCGGTTGGAAGCCTGCGGATGAAAAGGTTTTGGAACTGATTAACCCTGAAGCTAAAAACGTTATTCTGGCCATTAATAAAGTGGATTTGATGAAGGAGCGCGATGCGCTCTTACCTTTGATGGCCCAATCAATGCAAAAGTTCCCCTTTGCTGCGATTGTTCCGGTTTGTGCTGAAAAAGGAAAACAGGTTTCTGAACTAATGGCAGAGATTGAAAAGCTTTTGCCTGAAAATCCGCCTTTCTTTGATCCGGATATCTACACTGATAAATCACCGCGCTTTTTAGCCGCGGAAATCATTCGTGAGAAAGCCTTCCGACTTTTAGGCGATGAATTGCCGTATGGAATCGCGGTGACGATTGATAAGTGGGTTGAAGACGATAAGCGGGCAGAAATTATTGCAACGCTCATCGTTGAGCGCGAAGCTCATAAGGGAATTGTGATCGGGGCGCAGGGAGAAAAGCTGCGCGAGATATCACGACTGGCTCGTGCGGATATCGCAGAGATGCTTGGTAAAAACGTTTACCTTGAAGTCTGGGTCCGTGTGAGAAAAGGTTGGAATGATGATGCCCGGGCACTTAAGAGCTTGGGATACGAGTAATGTCCGAAGTACTTTCCAAGGAAAACAAAGAGCGCCGCGTCAGTAGTGATGACGCGGCCTTTGTGCTTCAGAGCTGGAATTGGAAGGAGACAAGCCTTCTTGTCGAATTTTTCACTTTGCACCATGGCAAAGTGGTGGCCGTGGCTCGCGGGGCTAAACGACCGGGCAGTCATTTTCGAGGACTCCTTACACCGTTTTCCCCTTTGAAAATCGGTTTTTCGGGACAAAATGAAGTCAAAAATCTCCTAAGAGCACAGTGGTTGGGCGGCTTTTTCCCGATTGAAGGTGATGCTCTTTTTTCAGCTTTTTATGTCAATGAGCTGCTTGTGAGGCTTTTGGCCAGAGAAGATGAGATGAGCGAATTATTCGCCTCATATGTTCGAGTCTTGGAAAAGTTGGCCGATGCCGAATCCAATCATGAAGTCGCTCTCAGAACGTTTGAGTTGGAACTGATGGAGAGTTTGGGGTACGGTCTTCCTGTGACTGGTGAGCCTTGGTATTGGGACGGTGAGGAATTAAAACCTTGGAATGAGGATGTTATTGAAACAAATCGTCATCTAGTCATTCCTTCTGAGATGATTCGCAAGCTCCATGACCGGGACTTTCGTTCCAAAGAAACACTGACTTTTGCCAAACAACTCATGAGACGGATGATTACCCATTACGCGGGTGATAAACCGCTTAATACCCGTCGGATATTTGAAGAATTAAAAAGGCTTTAAAGGAAATAATGTGATTAGAGGAATCGGTTGTGATGTAGTGGAAGTAAGCCGCGTGGCCGATGTGATAAGTAAACATGGCGAGCGCTTTGTTGAGCGTCTTCTTACCGAAAATGAACGTCCGCTATACAGAAAACGTAAAGCGCTCAGTGACTCGCATGCCTTGGCTTTTGTTGCTTCCCGTTGGGCAGTAAAGGAAGCGGTTTCAAAGGCGCTCGGAACCGGTATTGCCGAAGATGTGACCTTTCAGTCCATGGAAGTCATGCATAACGCTAAGGGGGCGCCTCTTATGCTCTTTAAGGATCCGCTTAAGGAGCGTTTGATGCAGGAAGGCCTTTTTGTTCACGTTTCAATTACCGATGAAAAAAGTGTCGTGGCAGCTTTTGCCGTGGCTGAGCAGAGATCTTAGAGGAGTTCGTGATGGGACCGCTTGTATTGGATATCGAAGGAACAGCACTTACAAAAGATGATGTTCGAAGGATTGCTGATCCTTTGGTCGGAATGGTGATTTTGTTTACAAGAAACTACCGCGATCGTGATCAGCTCACAGAACTTTGTGCGGCCATTCATGCGGTAAAGCCCGGGTTATTGATTGCCGTCGATCATGAAGGCGGGCGTGTGCAGCGCTTCCAAGAGGGGTTTACCAAAATTCCTGCCATGGCGAAATTGGGCGAAAAGTGGATTGATGAACCGGAAAACACGTTGTTGTCAGCGATGGCCTGCGGTTATGTGATGGCTGCAGAACTTCGTGCTTGCGGAGTGGATTTCACCTTTGCTCCTTGTTTGGATATTAATGTTGGTCGTTCACAGATTATCGGTGAACGCGCCTTTTCAAATAATCCCAATGTTGTGACGCAATTGGCCTTGGCTGTTGTTCAAGGCTTGCGTTTAGCAGGCATGAGCAATTGCGGTAAACATTTCCCGGGTCACGGTTGGGTGATTGCAGACAGTCACCTGGAATTGCCCGTTGATGACCGACCGTATGACCGGCTCCTTTTTGCTGATCTTAAGCCTTATCGGTGGATGGGACAGGCATTGGACTCTGTGATGGCAGCTCACGTGCTCTATCCGAAGGTTGATTCAAACCCTGCCGGTTTTTCTGAACATTGGCTCAAAAAGGTTTTAAGGGAAGAGTTGCACTTTACCGGTGTGGTCTTTTCTGATGATCTTTCCATGAAAGGAGCTGTGGGCGTGGGTGACGTAACGCAAAGAGCCCAGGCGGCGCTTCAAGCCGGCTGTGACATGCTGATTCAATGCAATGACTTTGAAGCCTCTGATCAGCTCTTGGCTTCTCTTAAGTTTGAAGACACAGCAGAAAGAGCGGAAAGAGTTAAGCGATTGTCTCCGAAGGGGGACGCTCCTACTTGGAAAGAACTCGTTAAAACGGCTTTATATAAACGCTCAAAGGACCTGATTCCTGCGGTTTAATAAAGCTGCAGGGTTGTCAAAAAGAAAAAAATTCAAAAAAGTGACAAAAAGACTTGCATTTCGAAAAAAGGTTCATTAAAATACTCAACCTGTCGCGGGAATAGCTCAGTTGGTAGAGCGCAACCTTGCCAAGGTTGAGGTCGCGAGTTCGAGACTCGTTTCCCGCTCCAAGTTTCTTAAAGTAGCCTAGGTTGATGCCTAGGCTATTTTGCTATTTGGAATCGATTTTGCCAAAGAGGAATGGCTTGATTGTAAAAATCAGTCGGATTCTTGGCTGAAATCGGTGCAAAGCCAAGATGATGCCAGGCATGGTTGAGTTCTTCTAATAGATTTTCGCTAAGGGGCCGCGCTCCACCTTGTTTACTGAGTTTTTCGTGACGATCATTCAGAACCAAAGGAATGTGCATATAGGTTGGCTCTTCCCAGCCCAAAGCGCGGTAAATCGCTAATTGACGCGGAGTATTGTCAATGAGATCAGCTCCGCGCACGATATCGGTGACACCGCTGTCGTGGTCATCAATAACAACGGCTAATTGGTAAGCAAATAAACCGTCAGCTCTTTTTACCACAAAGTCGCCCACCGCTTTTTCAACATTTTGACTGTAGTGGCCGCTCCAGCGATCGGTAAAGGTGATGGGGGTGTCATTGGTTAAAAATCGCCATGAGCGAATCGCTCCGTGAGGGCCTTGGCGACAGGTTCCCGGATAGTGATTAAGGGGGGCGCCTAAACGCACGTTCTCTTTTTCAATCGTGTGACGGGTACAGGAGCAGCCATAGACTTTTTTCTGAGCAATCAGCTGATCAATGACTTCCAAATAGCGATCAGTTCTTTGACTTTGCCACAGAATGGGGCCGTCGCTTTTCATTTCAAGTCGATCGAGGACTGACAAAATGCCCTCTGCCCATTCTTTTTTGCAACGTGTTTGATCAACGTCTTCAATACGGATGAGCCATTTTCCATGATGGGCTTTAGCGTCAATGAAACTTGCGAGAGCCGCAACAAGGCTGCCCGCATGCAATAAGCCGGTAGGGGAAGGCGCAAAGCGTCCGATATAGTTTTCAGTCATAGAAGCCGAATTTTAAAGCAAAACAAAACCCCGATCATTTCTGACCGGGGTTAATCGAAGCTACTCGAAACTCTTAGAGAGTTTCAACCGTCGATCTTAGTACTTGTCGAAGTATTCTTGAATCTTCTTCGGATCGCTGGTCTTCGTCAAAGCCAATTGCAACAACACGCGAGCCTTTTGCGGGTTGAGGTATTGACCGGCAACGAAACCGTACTTAGCGTCGTTGATTTCAGCATCCTTCGTGGCAGAGCCTGTCGGGACACGAGAAGAACGAACGACGACTACGCCGTCCTTAGCAGCCTTTTCAAGGATCGGGAACAAGTTCTTGTGGATGTTACCGTTACCGACACCAGCGGTCACGATACCCTTGTAGCCGGCCTTCAACAAAGCTTGAAGCGGTTCAGCTGGAACGTTGGAGTAGTTGTAAACGATACCAACTTTCGGCAAAGACGTCAGCTTGGAAACGTCAAACGGGGTCTTCGTGGTATGGGGCGTTGCGGGCGTATTGCCGAAATGCACCTTGGAGTTGAAAACATAGCCCATCGTACCGAAGTTAGCGCCTTGGAAGGTTTCCACAGCGGTCGTGTTGGTCTTGATCACGTCGCGAGCACCGATGATCTTGTCGTCCATGGCAACCATGGCACCGCGGTTAGCGGCTTCCTTGGAAGCGGCAACCACAACGGCGTTGTACAAGTTCTTCGGACCGTCAGCAGACAAACCGGTGGAGGGCAACATGGCGCCGACGAAAACGATCGGCTTCGTGCACTTGGCAGTCAAGTGAACAAAATAGGCCGTTTCTTCCATCGTGTCCGTACCGTGCGTGACAACGAAACCATCAACCTTGTTGCAGTCTTCATTGATCGTCTTCACGAGCTTGAGCCACACATCGTCGGTCATGTCTTGAGAACCGATTTGAACGACTTGCTTCGGAATGACATTTGCCACTTCAGCCAAAGCGGGGACTGCAGCGACCAAATGGTTCACGGAGACCTTACCGGCGGTATAGGCCGTACCCGTGGCCGATTGGCCGGCACCAGCGATCGTACCGCCCGTAGCCAAAACTTCGACGTTCGGCAAAGCCATGGCGGTGGCGCTGGCAGCCACTAAGGCAGTGGCCAACAAAGTATGTTTCAATTGCATATACAACTCCTCATATGTAAAACGATTGCTTCCCATGTGTCTTTACAGACAACACACAAGCAGGGGGAGCATTTGCTCTCAGCCTTTTATCATAGGTTAAATTGACTAGATAGGCGCATATTTTTTAATCAGCTTTTGCCATTACACAACATTTTGTTATTTTTTAATAATGAAACATTTAACATGTTGATTTTAAAGAGATTTATTTACTTTTTTATTTTAGAGACTTCTAATTCATTGATTATTTTGGAAATTTTAGCCTTTAGTAGTACTATCCCCATATTGATTTTTTCTGATTAATGATTAAAATACACCCCTTCAAGTGCGCCGGTAGCTCAGTTGGATAGAGTACCTGGCTACGAACCAGGGGGTCGCGGGT